>Ga0105240_10002656_pt1 | contig 28449 bp, 36 predicted proteins | sample KBSC54metaG_FD_80426 | JGI IMG/M metagenome (GOLD analysis project Ga0105240, IMG submission 80426) | Corn rhizosphere microbial communities from Kellogg Biological Station, Michigan, USA - KBS C5-4 metaG | ecosystem: Host-associated > Plants > Roots > Rhizosphere > Soil | place: Michigan, USA... | reverse complement strand
CCTCGCGGTCGATTGGGTCCGTGGCATCGGCCTTTCCGGCGTCGAAGTGGGTTCCCGTTGTTGCTGCCAGGTGGCCTCCGGCGGAGAAGCCCCAGATGCCGAGGTGGTCCGGCGCGATGCTGAAATCCTTGGCTCGCGAACGCACCATTCGGATGGCGCGCTGCGCGTCTCCGAGTTCGATGGGATGGTGGTAGCGCGGTCCGAGACGATACTTCAATACGAACGCGGCGATGCCGTAGGAGTTGAGCCAGTTGGCGACCTGGCGGCCTTCGTGATTGTCGGCAAGGGCGCGGTAGCCGCCTCCCGGACAGACGATGACTCCTGTTCCGGCTGACGTTCCGGCTCTTGGCAGATAGATCGTCAGAGTGGGCTGATCGCGATCCTCCGAACCGAGCGCGCCCGGCGCGTCACCGGTCCAGAGTTTTACTGTTTGTGGATCTTGCGCGAAAAGTGCCGCCGCGGCGAGGCCGAGAAAAATAATTCTGTTCATTCCTCGTCGAGATTATCACGCGAGGCGCCAGGGAGCGCGATAAGGCTTCATGAGCCAGCGATTGGCTTCGGAATCTCCTATGACTTCCTCTTTGGCCGCATCCCATTTCAACGATCGGCCGAGCCGCATGGAGATGTTGCCCAGGTGGCACATCACTGCCGTGCGGTGCCCTTCCTCGACGTCGGCGTTCGGATGCTTCCGGCTTCGGACGCAGTCGAGAAAATTGGCAACGTGTGCTTCGTCGAGGTTTCCGCCCTTCACGTCCATTGCGTCCATTGCGGGCAAGCGCTCTTTCGATCCACCCGAGGAAATCATCTCGGGCTTTACTTGGAATCCATTGCGAAGAAGCGTGAGCATCCCTTTGCTGCCGTAGATATCGAGCGTCGAGGTCTTCCCTTCCGCTACCTCGCTACTGGTCCACGTCACGACGGATTTCGGAAACTGATAAGTCACTTGCTGCACGTCGGGCGTTTCGCCACCGTCGGTGAGCGCGTAACGTCCTCCGGCGGCCGATACTGAAATCGGTGCATCTGCCGCCACGATCCAGCGCGCGATGTCGAGGTGATGAGCGCCCCAGTTTGTCATCTGGCCGCCGGAGTAATTCCAGAACCAGCGGAAGTTATAGATGCAGCGAAATGGATCGAAGGGGATCTTCTCGGACGGTCCCAACCACATGTCCCAATCGAGCCCGGTGGGAACGCCCGAGGCCATATCAGTGGGTTTGAGACCGGGAAATATATTGCGCTGCATGCCGGCATGAATTCGATGAACTTCGCCGATGCCGCCGGTCTGAATGAGCTTCACCGCTTGCGCGTAATGCGCTCCGGAGCGCTGCTGGCTGCCCGTTTGAACCACGCGGTTGTTCTTGCGCGCAGCCTCGACCATTTTTCGGCCCTCGCCCACCATCAGGGTGAGCGGCTTTTCGCAGTACACGTCCTTCCCTGCCTCGCATGCGGCAATGGTGATGAGGGCGTGCCAGTGATCGGGCGTCGCGACGATTACGGCGTCGATATCCTTCTGTTCCAAAAGGCGCCGGAAATCCTGGTATGGTTTCGCGCGGGCTTGCGTCATTTCGAGGCCCTTGTTCAGGAAGGGCTCGTAGACATCGCAGACGGCCACAGGTTCCACGCTGGGCTGCTTCAGAAAATTGCCCCAATCCTGGCGGCCGCGCCCGCCGGACCCGATCAGGCCCACGCGAACGCGGTCGTTCGCTCCAAGAATACGGCTTGTGCTCAATGCCGAAGCGGCAGCGAGGCCGGCGGCGGTACGTGAAAAGTCTCGTCTTGTCATGTCGCTTTTATAGCTCTTAAGTCCAGTTTAGTTGAGGCTGTTTTGTTTAGATCGGCGGCGCTTTGTCCAAAACGGCATATGATCGAAGAGAGATCTTGCTTGCGATGCTGACATCCTCTGTCGACGTACTTTGGACAGCCCGATATGATTACCAACCCGGCTGGAGCCTGGAATTGCACCAACATAATTACTTCCAGATGATCCACTTTCTCGGCGGCCGAGGCACGCTACGGCTCGGCGGGGCGAATCATCCCATTCGGGCAGGTATTCTAGTCCTCATTAAACCAAGCGAAATTCACGGGCTAACCGCGCAATCGTTGGTAAAATCCCTGGATATTAAATTCCGTGTGGGCCAGGGCGGACTTCGGCGCGAGTTGCTGGCCGCTTCCAGTAGCGTTTCCATTACTGACTCTGCCCCACCGGCTCTGCTTGAGCGAATCCGGTATGAAGGCGAGCATAAGAAACCCCACTATCAGGAGATGTGCCGGACCCTGATGAACGAGCTGCTGTTGCTTTATCTGCGGCACCAAGGGGGCCTGCCGACTGACAATGCAACTCGGCTCGATGAACAGGGTGAAATGCAGGATCCGCTTCTTCGCAAGGCGCTCGAGTTTATTCGGACGAATTATGCAAGCCACATATGCATTCGTGACGTGGCGCATGCGCTTGGCTGTTCGGAGCGCGCGGTGCGCATGCATTTTCAGGATTCCCTTGGCTCGCGGCCACTGCTGTTCCTGCAGCGGTATCGCGTGGCGCGAGCGAAGGAGTTGATCGAATATTCCGATTACGCGCTGAAAGAAATCGCCGAGGCGGTCGGGTTCAAGACGGTCCATCACTTCACTCGCACCTTCACGGCTACCGAGGGGCTTTCTCCAGGTGCCTGGCGGCGGAAATATCTGGAAGGGATCCGGAAAGATGTTTGTATCAATCCGAGTTTCTCCAATATGAATTGGACAATCGCCGGCGGCGCGATGGATAGTTGATCTTATGCGCGGCTCTTTCTGGCTGCTGTACTTGTACGACGTAGCTGAGCAGATCGACCTTACCGCGGCACGCCGTTTGGCGGGCAATGAATCGGAGAAGCCGAAGCTGCTGACGCCCGCGCACGCGCCGGCCTATATCGGCTTTGAGAATCCGCCGCTCAGTGTTCGCCTGGCGAGCCCGGTGGTGGTTGGAGAGAACTCCATGCGCGCCATTGGACGCGCTTTCGATTACGGCGTGCTGAGCGTTCTGCTGGAATTACCGTTCGAAGGCGATTGGGATACTCTCGAGCACGAGTGCAGCAGGCTGCTGGATGCGGCGCCGATCGCCGCCGCGGCAAAACAGGTGGCGACCGATCTGGTAGGTTCGATTCACGGCGCATTGATGGCGCCGTATGCCGACTGGTTGACGGAAGAATATCTCGTGGTCAACGTTTCGGAATCGGACCCGTTGCTTCCGCGGCATGCCGATAAAATCGCCGAACTGGTGCGCGGCGAAACGCAGCCGCTTTCCGTGGCGGAGCGGCAGGAAGTGCTGGCTTCGAGCATGTCGTGTTACGCGAACGATTTGCTGGTGGTGAGCTGGGCGGTCGCACTGGTTCAGGACACTCCCGAGAACGCGCGGACCACGATACAACTGCTGGAATATGCCAATTCTCAGCTTCTGGAGTTTCGGCATTACGACAAAGTGCTTAGCGATTTGCTGGCTGAACTCTATAAGGTGCCTGATCAGCGGCGAAGCTGGTGGCGGCGTTGGCGGCTGGCGAGAGACGCTGAACGTCTGAACAGCGTGAGACTCGATGTGATCGAACTCACGGAACGGAGCGATAATGCGCTGCGGTTGCTTGGCGATATGTTTTATGCGCGGGCGTACCGGATGGTTGCGAACCGTATTGGCGTTGATGATTACCGTAAGCTTGTTGACGAGAAACTTCAGGCGGCCGGGGAACTGTACCGCTTTCTGGTGGATGAATTCAATCATCAACGGGCGTTTGTGCTTGAGGTGATGGTGGTGATTATTCTTGTGATTGAACTTGTTTATCCGTTTTTGGGTATCAGGTGAGAGCAGTTACAACTGCTAGCGGATCATAATTGATGAGATTCGATCATTCCATGTATGCCCATCGCGAAATCGCTCATTACGAAGATCCCCGACGCTCCTTCGAAACTCCTGGTTGCCGCCTCTGAAGTTGCGGTCGTTAAAAACAGTTGTGCGCACGTTGCCAAATAACTGCATCGAAGAGATGTTATCGCCAAAATTCCCAGGCAGGCTTTCCAGTTTGTCACCTCGCGTAACACAAAAGCGGTCTCCCCGGAACCCCGGTTCTTTGAAGAAACATGCTCCAGCGCGCGGGAGCGGCCGCTTGTTCCAGGAACTATCCCATTTGGGGTTGCCTCGATAGACCCAGGGCTCCTGGGCGTTCGCTAAAAAAAAGCTGCACAACAGGCAAAGTGCGAGTGAAATACGCTTCATTGTGATACTTCCTCCTACGAGAATTCTACTCGGGTTGGTTAATCCTTTTTGGGTATCAGATGAGAATGACGTGTTCGACTTTCAGACCTGTGCTGTTGACTCGGAGCAGAGCCAGGCTGACTGGGAGATGAAAGCGCTTTGGCCCCGCGCTTCCGGGGTTTAGCAACAGTACACCGTTTTTGATTTGTTGCGATGGGACGTGGGAGTGGCCGTAGATCACCGCTCCGATGCCCGATGCGGCTGGGTTGATATCGAGATCTTCGATTTTGTGCAGCACATACAGTTTGTGGCCTTCCACTTCAACGATTGTTGTTTCGGGGAGTGCTTCTGCCCAGCTTCCCTTGTCGACGTTCCCACGGACTGCGTGTACTGGTGCGATCTTCCGCAGAGCCACGAGAACTTTTTCGTGGCCGACGTCTCCTGCGTGGATGATCGCGGTGCACCCGGCCAGCGCGGCTTCCGCTTCCGGGCGTAGCAGTCCGTGGGTATCGGAAATTATTCCTACCAATGCGGCCATGCTTCAGCTTCACACAAGATCGAAGAGTAAAACCTCGCTTGTTTCCGGGTTTGTGCCGGTCACTGTTAGCGCTTTTTCATCGCTCACCGCGGCTGCGTCGCCGCTATTTAGTGTTTTGCCGTTGACCGTCACTTCGCCTCGTACGACGTGCAACCAGGCGTGCCGCTCTGGTTTGAGATCGTGCACTACTGTGTCTCCTTTGGCGAGTTCGGCCACGAATAGTTGCGCATCCTGATTGATCTGCGCCACGCCGTTCCCTCCTTCGGGTCCGGCCAGCAGTTTCAGCTTGCCCTGCTTCTCCTGTGGTTCGAATCGGAGTTGCTCGTAGCTGGATGGCGTGCCGGTGGTTGCCGGTTCGATCCAAATTTGAAAGAAATGGACGGGCTCCGTCTTCGATGGGTTGAATTCACTGTGCACCACTCCGGTACCCGCCGACATGCGCTGGATCTCATTGGGTCCGAGGACTTCTTCGTGCCCCATGTTGTCCTTGTGGCCGAGCGAACCCTTCAGAACGTAACTGAGAATCTCCATGTCGCGATGGCCGTGAGCTCCGAAGCCGCGCCCTGGCGCCACGCGGTCTTCGTTAATCACTCGAAGACTCCGAAAACCCATGTTCTTCGGGTCGTAGTAATCGGCGAACGAAAATGTGTGGTACGAATTGAGCCAGCCGTGGTTGGCGTGGCCGCGCTCTTCACTTTTGCGAACTCGAATCATTTGTTACTCTCCTTTTTTTCCAGGCTCTCGGCGGCGGACAGGCCGAGTTTCTTCAAGGGACCGTATAGCTGCTGTTTTTCCTTGCCGTTCAGTACGGACATCACTGCTTCCAGATCGCGGGCGTGCTTTTTGAACATCGAAAGTGCCAGGCGCCTCCCCTCGGGAGTGAGTTCCAGCACGCGGGCGCGTCTGTCTTGCGTTGTGGTTTTCCGCACCACCAATCCCTTCCGCTCTACACGGTCGACGGCGACCGTCATGGATCCAGTGGCCAGCAGCACCTTGTCTTGAATTTCTGTGATTGTCAGCGGTCCTTTGTGTAGAAGGGCCTCCAAGACCATGAAATCGCTCAGGCAGAGCCCTGCAGCCTCGATTGTGCTCTCAACGAGCCGGCTGAGGGCGCGGTGGCATTTTGCCAGGACGATCCAGAGTTGGGGTGCAGATATGTCAGTGCTGTTGCTCATCGGATCTACCGATAAGATGCACTATCCTTAGATAAGGATTCTTTAAGATAGGATAGAGGCAGCCGATAGGGCCTTAATGCCCGTCCGAAGACCAGTGGGGAGGGTCTGTCATAAGTTTGAACACACGGTAGGCGGCACCCAATGTTTGCAGCTCTTTGTTCGCTCCTGTGCGCGGCTCCGACCTAATTGTCGTGGTGCCTTTTCCATCAAATGTCCCAATCGTCAAATCGCCGGTCCAGGAAATGTCCATATCGATAGCATTGCCCTCGGTGTGCCGGGACGATAAGGAAGGTGCGAACACGATTCCATAAGCCACGACCATGTCTTTTGCCGCTTTGCGCGATGCGGCCAAATCCGTTTTCCCGGTGGTGTCTTTGTAAGTCCAGTCGATATCCACACCCTTCATCGCAGGTACCGTGGATGGGTCCAGACCGTTGGTTGCCACCTGAAATGAATAGTGCATAAGATAAGCGCGTTCGGGTGGACGGTATGTACTCGAAATATCAGCTGTTGCGCCCGCCTTCCGTAAGGCTGCGACAAACGATTTGGCATTGGTGCGAAAGGGTTCCTTTAAATCGTCCAGACTGCTGCTATTTGGAAATTTGTCAACCCACGATTTGCCGCTCAGCATTCCCATAATGCCCTCTTCTACTCCGCCGTGTCCTTTTTATCACAATTCGGTTCGACATCCTGACCCAAATAATAATATTGATGCCAAATCCGAATTCCTTCCAGTGGCCGGCCCTCCCAAACGGTCAGATGCACACCCTCTGAGCTCGTGCAGGAACGAAACGAATCGGACTTACCGTTTCGATCAAGATCGGCGATGGCATTTCCGTGGTCAGTTCTCAGCGGCGCTGTGTCGCCCGTAAGAGCAATGAGTGGCAGATTGTCCGGGACAGTGCCGCTAACAATGTGAATCAGATAGCCATGCCGCGCTCCACTTTTTTCGCCTGCGCAATCTCCGGGAGAAGGGCTTGCGATTTCAGCGTGGGCTATCGACTGGGGGTCCGATGGCGCAATCAGGGTCACCCGATCTTTGATTTTGAGGCTTGCATTGTTGATCGACAGGCAAACGTGATGCGGGGATTTAACGGCCACACCGATCCGGGAAGAATAGTCGCCTGGTCTGGCCGCTTCCTTTCTCGATTCGGCGCAACCGAGCAGCAAAAGCGGAATGATAACTAGGGCAAGCTCCTTCAATTTAGCCTCGGATTTCTGTTCATGCGAAGGGAGCTTAGCACGATTTCGAGTTGATTTGGAACGGTCTTCCGGGCCACCGGTAGATCAGGAGGTGAATTCTTTCCACTGGCGCTCTAACGATTCGAGCCGTTCACGGAGCTCGCGCACTTCGTTTTCGAGCGCTGCCATGCGGTCGGTGCGGGTGGACGCGGTGTCGGTGGTGGCATGCATGGTCTCCACCACATCGCCTGACAGGAGATGGGCCCAGCGCGGCTCTTTTGTTCCTGGCTGCCGCTCCAGTTGCTTCACTAGCGCCTGATCAGGACGCTCGGCCAGATTGCGTAGACAGGTTTCGACTCCTTCGAGGTCGTCGAAATGATGCATGCGCTCTGACCGGTTTCTTAGCTCCCCGACGGTCTGCGGCCCTCGGACCATCAGTTCGCAGAGGATCGCGAGTTCGCGGCGGCCCAGGTTGAGGACTTCGACGATGCGATGGCCGAACTTGGGGACGCGCATCCCTGCCCCGGTGAGTTGGAAGGCCAGCCGCTTGTCTCGAAGGAGAGCCAGCGCCTGCTCCACAGTCTCGTCGTCGTAAGAAACGACCGGATCTCGATTCGACTTCTGGTTGCAGGCGTTCACCAGCGCGTTCAGCGTGAGCGGGTAGTACTCCGGCGTGGTGATTTCCTTTTCGAGGAGCGCCCCAAGCACTCGAACCTCGACCGGGTCGAGGAGCAGGCTCATTGCACCGATTGTTTGACGCAGAACTGATCGTAGGCCTGGGTCAGAAGGGTGGCGATCTGCGAGGCGTCGCGGCCTTCGATCTGGTGGCGGTGGAGCATGTAGACCGGTTTGCCGTCGCGGAACAGGATGACGGAAGGTGACGAGGGAGGAAGGCCGGCGGCGAGTTCGCGCACGCGTTCGACCGCGGCGACATCGCCTCCGGCAAATACTGTGGCGATTTTGTCGGGCAATACAGAGTGCTTCAACGACTGGACAACTCCAGGGCGCGCTTTGCCCGCGGCGCAACCACACACGGAGTTCACGATCATCATCACGGTTCCGCTACTGGGTCCGAGGATCTTGTCGACGTCCTGCGGAGTGCGGGTTTCGATGACTCCGTGACGCGTCAGGTCTTCCCGCATCGGAGTGATTAAAAGTTCAGGATATGGCATGTCTACTTCTATTTTCGCTTAGTCGCCGGCGGAAAATAAGGATCGGGCTGGGGAACCGCCGCGCCGTCGCCTCTGGGCGTGGACGCGCCGAAGTTCATATTGGTTTTCGTGTTGCGCAGCACGGCTTGGCCTCGTCCCATGTTGCTGGCGTAGTCTCCTAGCACCGTTAGTTCGTGGCCCTTGTCCCGCAGGCCTTGGCGAACGGATTCCGGAACTCTGCCTTCGATGAGAATGTCGCAGCCTCCGACGTAGACTTTGGTGAAGCGCGGCGCGTCGAGCGCGGCTTGAATGTTCATGTCGTAGTCGACGATGTTGGAGACGAATTGCGCGTGGGCCATCGGCTGGTTAGAACCGCCCATGATGCCGAAGCCGATGTGAATGTCGTCCTTCTCCATGAATGCCGGAATGATGCTGTGGCGGGGGCGCTTCCCGGGTGCGAGCGCATTTGGATGCGACGGGTCGATCTCGAAATACGAGCCGCGATTCTGCAGGATGAAGCCCATTCCGTCGGCGACAACACCGGACCCCCAGGCGCTGGCGACGCTTTGAATCCAGGAGGCGATGTTGCCTTCGCTGTCGACGACCGAGAGATACACGGTGTTCGACGATGCTTTTGGCGCTCCGGCCGGCACGGTGCAATTGGCGCGCTCCGGGTTGAGGAGTTTGGATCGTTCCGCGGCGTAATCCTTGGCGAGCATGCCTTCCACCGGAACCTTGCTCACTCGTGGATCGGCAACGAAACCGAGGTCGGCGAAAGCGAGCTTCATCGCTTCGATGCGGGTGTGGTACGTCTCTACGCTGAGCAGTTCATGATCGCGGATGGGAAAATTCTCCATCACGTTGAGCATCTGCAACGCGGCGATTCCCTGCCCGTTGGGTGGGAGCTCGTAGATGGTCCAGCCGCGGTAGGTGGTGGAGATCGGCGTCACCCACTCGGGTTGAAACGAGGAGAGATCGGAGGCTTGCATCGCCCCGCCTAGCCTTTTCGAGGTCGCCAGAATCGATTGTGCGACGGCCCCGTCGTAAAATGCGGCGGGGCCTTGATCGGCGACTAGTTGGAGCGCGTGCGCCAGACCGGGATTCCGAAAAAGCTCGCCGACCGCGGGCGCGTTTCCGCCGGGTAGATACACTTCCTTGCTGCTGTCGTCACCGAGAAGCGTTTGTTGGTAGCGGGAATCGTGCCACATGGCTTGGATGGTTTCGGTGACCGGAAAACCATTTGCGGCATAGTAGATGGCGGGCTGAAAAAGATCGCGCCATGGGAGTTTGCCGAATTTCTTGTGCATTGCGGCCCATCCGGCGACGGCTCCGGGGACAGTGACGGAATGAATGCCGCCGTCGGGTATCCGGTAGATACCTCTTTCCTTTAGGAACTCGATGGACAGAGCTTTCGGGGCCGGGCCGCTAGCGTTCAGGCCGGTGAATTTTCCTGACTTCGCGTTCCAGTGAATGGCGAAAAGGTCGCCGCCCATTCCGTCCATCATGGGCTCCATTACTCCGAGTACAGCGTTGGCTGCGATTGCAGCGTCGATGGCGGACCCTCCACGTGCCAGGATTTGCGCTCCGGCCTGGGACGCGAGGGTTTGGCTTGTGGCGACGATTCCGGAGGTTGTGATTACCATGGAACGCGCGTGGGCGCGGCTTTGGGCAATGATGGGGGGTTGCATGGAGAGAGTGAATACGATAATGAAGCAGAACCTCATTAGCGCTCTATTGTACGTGATACGTTTGGGGCTAAGACAGTTTGGGGCTAAGACTATGTCACGCAAAGGCGCGGAGCCGCAAAGAAAATCGTTGTTTTTATGGAACTGATTCGCAGAGTGGCGATTGAGCCTGGGCGGCTGGGGATTTTCGCTGGGAGTTTTAATCCTCCGACTCGGGCTCATGTCGCTCTGGCGGAGGCTGCATTGGCTCGGGTGGATGAGGTGATGTTTGTTGTCCCTCGCGCGTTTCCTCATAAGAAGTTTCATGGTGCGGCTCTCGAGGAACGGTTGGAGATGTTGCGGCGTATTGCCGAAGGGGAGCCGCGATTTTCGATTGCGATTGCCGATGGTGGATTGTTTGTCGATATTGCTCGCGAAGTCCGCGGATATTACGGCGATGCTGAGCTGCTGTTTCTTTGTGGCCGGGATGCAGCGGAACGGATTGCTGGTTGGGACTACGGAGATCCGCTTGCGTTTTCGCGGATGCTGGACGAGTTTGGCTTGCTGGTTGCGAGACGGCGGGGCGAGTATGTGGCTCCTTCGGAGTTTTTGCATCGGGTTGAGGCGCTGGATGTGGATGGGCTGGACGAGATTTCTTCTACGGAGGTGCGGGAGCGGATTAGAAGGAATGAGGACTGGCGTGCGTTGGTTCCCGCGGTGATTGCCGGGATTGTCGAGAGGGTTTACAGCTAATCCCGCAGCGTTGTATCAAGGAACGCGCGGAGGCGATGGCTCCGGCTGGGGTGCCGCAGTTTGCGTAATGCCTTCGCTTCAATCTGGCGGATGCGTTCGCGCGTGACGGCGAAGTGCTGGCCGACTTCTTCCAGTGTGTGCTCGCTGCCGTCCTGCAGGCCGAAGCGCATTTTGATGATCTTCTCTTCGCGTGGGCTGAGTGTCTTTAGTACTTCCGCGGTCTGCTCTCGCAGATTCAGATTGATCACGGCTTCCGACGGCGATGTGACGCGGCGGTCGATGATGAAGTCGCCTAGATGCGACTCTTCTTCCTCTCCTACGGGCGTCTCGAGCGAGATTGGCTCCTGCGCGATGCGCATCACCTTTCGCACTTTTCCTACAGGCAGTTCCAGGCGGCGGGCTAACTCTTCCGTAGTTGGTTCCCGTCCTAATTCCTGCTGCATCTGGCGCTGGGCGCGCACTAGCTTGTTGATCGTCTCGATCATGTGCACCGGGATTCGGATGGTGCGGGCCTGATCGGCGATCGCGCGGGTGATGGCCTGGCGTACCCACCATGTGGCGTATGTTGAAAACTTGTAGCCTCGCTGGTAATCGAACTTGTCCACCGCCTTCATCAGCCCGATGTTGCCTTCCTGAATGAGATCGAGGAACTGCAGACCGCGGTTTGTGTACCTTTTTGCGATGGAGACAACCAATCGAAGATTCGCTTCGATCAACTGCTTCTTGGCGACTTCGGCTTCGTGCTCGCCGCGCTCGACAATCTGCAGGGTCCGCCGCAGATCGGTCGCGCTTGCTCCGCATTCTTCTTCCAGTTGCTGAATGCGCCCGGAACCTTGGCGCACTTCTTTCTTCAGGTCGCGAGTGGCGGGCGCTGCTCCGGAATTGCCGTTGCCGTTTTCTTCGAGCCGGCGCTGAGCTTTGGAGATTTCCGTCTCCAGTGCGCGGAACTCTTCCACTGCGTGCCGGAGCCGGTTTGCCAATGAGCGCTGCGCGACGGAACTGAAGGGCAACTTGCGGATGTCCCGGGAAATCTGCACCACGTTGCGCGTCAGGCCCCAACGGAGACCGCGATGCTGCTTGGGCTTCATCTGGCGCGAAATGGAGAGCAGCTTTTGACGGAATTGGAGCGCCTTCTTGTATAGCTTTTCGATCTCGCCGATGGCCGTGAGCAGTTCGCCGGCTTGCGCATCGATAGCTTCGTCCGTCATCAGCGGATCGGGCATCAACAGGATGTCGCGCACAAAAACCGTGCCCATGCGGATGTCGTCCGCCATCTGCAGAATCTCGCGAATCACCAGGGGAGATCTTGAAAGAGCCTTACTGACGCAACGTTGGCCGCGTTCGATACGTTTGGCCAATTCGATTTCGCCTTCACGCGTGAGCAGCGGGACGGTTCCCATTTCGCGGAGATACATGCGAACTGGATCGTTTGTCTTATCGATGAAGTCCTGGACCAGCTCCAGGTCCGAGAATTCTTCGCCTTCATCACTCTTCTTGTCGTAGTCGAGCTTGGGTTCTTCGAGGATTTCGACGCCGGCGGTGTCGAAGTCGGCTAGGAGTTCTTCGATCTCGCGCCCGGCGCCCATCTCGTCGGGCAGAATTTCGTTCACCTCGTCGTAGAGAACGTAGCCCTTCTCTTTGCCAGAATCGACAAGCTGCCGCAGTCGCCCAAATTTGTCTTCGCTTGCCACAGGTGATTCTCTAACCCCGACGCGCGTATTCAATTCCCCTTAGTGTACAACAGCTACGCGAGTGCTGACCTCTTCCCCCGATCTTCCCGCTGGAGTTCGCTTAGGATTTGCATCAATCTTAGCGCTTCCTCCATTTGCCCCAAACGTTCCGCCTGCTTCAATTGCAAGCGAATCTGGTTGATTTCCGCCTGCCGCTCATCCGCCTGTATGATTCCTAAGTAAGTAAGTGCTTGCTCGGGCGTAAAGGTTTCATCAGTATTATCGGCAAAAACAACCGCGAGCAACAGGGATTTATCCCGATCCTCCAGGCGCCCCTCTATATCGGGAAAGGCGAAATCCGGGTCCGAATCGTGCAAAGAAAAGAGCACTTGGAGGATATTTCGTGTCGTCCAGCCCGGAAGCAGGGGGGACGAACGCAGTTGTGGTACTAGTATCTCGCGGATTTCGCGTCCAGCGAGGAGCGAACGGAGCATGATCCGCTCGGTTCGGGAAATGGTTGGCTGATGGTTGCGGGCAGCCTCGTTGGGGCCTTTCATCGCCGTCTTGCGGAACTGATCGAGCACCAGGCCGCGGTCGATATTCAAGTAGCCGGCGACCTCGTCGGCGACCGCGGCGCGCTCGAGTTTGTCCGGAATGCGCTCCACTGCCGGCAGCAGGAATTTCAAACCGTCGATGCGGCCTTCGGACGTCCGCATATCGAATTTCTTACGGGCGCGCTCGGCCAGCCATAAGAAATAGCCGGATGCCTTTTCGAGTTTCTCGCGATAAATATCCGCGCCATGCTTTTTTACGAACTCGTCGGGATCGAGACCGCCTTCGAGCTCCAGAATCTTCACTCGCATGCGTTCTTCGAGCAGCATCTGGATGGAGCGCTCCGTGGCTTTCTCTCCGGCGGCATCGGGATCGAAATTTACCACGATGCTTTCCGAGTGCCGGCGCAGCGTCCGGACGTGCCCGGAGGTGAGGGACGTGCCGCAGCTTGCAACCACATTGCGTACACCCGCGGAATAGACGCCGATTACGTCCATGTATCCTTCGACGAGCACCGTGTATCCGATTTTGCGGATGGTCTCTTTTGAGCGATGGAGGTTATATAGAAGCGAACTTTTTTTGTAGATCGGAGTTTCAGGGGAGTTCAGATATTTCGGCTCGTCGCCCTCGCCTAGCGCTCGGCCGCCGAACGCGATCACTTGCCCTTGCTCGTCGTGAATGGGAAACATCAGGCGTCCGCGGAATGCATCGTAGAAGCCGGAGCCTTCGTTTCGTTTGCGAACCAGGCCGGATGCCTCCAGTTGCTCCGGAGCGAACTGCCGGAACTGCTGGACCAGGTCCTGGAACGACCGATTGGAGTAGCCGAGTCCGAAGTGTTCGATGGCCTCGCTCGATAGTCCCCGGCGGCGCAGATATTCGCGCGCTTCGGCGCCCGCCGCCGATGCCAGATTCGTACTGAATATTTTAGCCGCTATCTGGTGCATTTCGTAAAGGGCGTTCCGCAGACGGCTTTCATTGTCGTGATATTCGTGGCGCTGCGGCATGGGGATGCCATTGCGGTCGGCCAGCGTCTTTAGGGCTTCGGGGAACGTGAGGTGCTCAAACTCCATGACGAAACGGATGACGTCGCCCTTGGCATCGCAGCCGAAGCATTTATAGAACTGATGAAGCGTGCTTACGGAGAAGGACGGGGTTTTCTCCGTGTGGAACGGACAAAGTCCGGCATAGCGATTCGCGCTCGCTTTCTTCAGCCGCACAACTTCCCCGATCACTTTGACAATGTCGACCGAGGACTTGAGTTGCTTCGCGAAATCCATTGAACGGGCTAGCTTCTATTATCGCGCCCGGATCAGCCCGACACTACATGCTGTCGTTACTTACTTCGTGGCGCTGCGGCATGGGGCTTCCGGGAACGTGAGGTGCTCGAATTCCATGACGAAACGGATGACGTCGCCTTTGGCATCGCAGCCGAAGCATTTGTAGAACTGGTGGAGCGTGCTTACGGAGAAGGACGGGGTTTTCTCCGTGTGGAACGGACAAAGCCGGCATAGCGATTCGCGCTGGCTTTGTTCAGCCGCACAACTTCGCCGATGACTTTGACAATGTCGACCGAGGACTTGAGTTGCTCCGCGAAATCCATTGACCGGGCTAGCTTCTATTATCGCGCCGAGCCCGCTGCGCCGGTGACTACATGCTGTAGATCTGGAAGTGGAACCGTTCCGGCGGAAGGCTCGACACCGGGTCGGGCACCATGTGCGTCCAGGTCTGGTAGGCTGTGGCCGCCAGCGCGGACTTCAGGTAGAACAGAAACTGATCGGAGAAGAGCCCGATGGGTGGCAACTGCCGGAAGGCGAGACGCAGCCCGACGGCTTTGTCGAGTTCAATTCCATTCGTGTCGACGGACTTGTCGGCGAGCAAAGTCACAAAGCTGCTTCTTCCAGCGTGCGGCCAAACGTCCGGGCGCAGCACATTGCGTAGATCTCGGTTAGTGTCGAACGTGGTCTCGCACTGGCGGATCCACTCCAGCACATCGTCCCCCCACTGCCAGTGCATCGCGAGACCCTTGTACTGCTCGACAAGCGTCAACGCCAGATCCATCTTCCGCCGGTCGACATCGAGGGCCGCCGCAACTTCATCCAACAACTCGGGGGCGATCATGTCGTCCGATTCGACAATGCGATTGGCCATATCCATGACCTTGTCGAGGCGTTTCATGTTTGGAGACGAATGTACCAGCAAGGGCGGGAGCTCATGCTGTTTCTCTCCCGGTATTTCAACGAACTTTCTGTCACCGATGATGTCCATACACTCACCTTCACGAGTCATATCGACAACTTAGTCGGAATACTGTTTCCGCTATCCTGCCATAGAGATGGTTTTTTTGCAAGACAAGTTTCATCTGTTACGTTCTAGTACTTGGTGATTGATAGGTAGCGATCGTTTCTGAATTTTTGTTCATCTGGCGATCGGTTAAGATAGCGGGCGAGATGGTGTTGAGGTGGGCATCAGTTGCGTGCTTGTGGGTGAGTGCGGCCTCGCTGTGTCCGGCCGCGGATCGGACGTTTTTCCAGAAGGGCGTAAATTTTACGGCGGAACGCGGTGGGTACGGTTCTGATGGCGCTGTGCAAATGTTGGCCGAGTTGCCGAAGCACGGTGTCAATACGATTGCCCTTGTACCCTACGGATTCACCCCGCTCGGTGTGCCGCAGATTCGGTTCGGCATGCGGATGGAGAGCGATGAGGGCATCGAACGGATGTCGCGCCAGGCTCACGAGCTAGGGATGAAGGTGCTGCTGAAACCCCACCTCTGGACGAGCGGCGGGTTCGCTGGGGGTATCGAATACGCCGATGCGGTGGAGCGGGCTAAGTTCTTTCTCGAATACAAGAAGTTCATTGAACATTATGCGGCGCTGGCGAATCGAACGCATGCCGATATGTTTTGTGTCGGCGTCGAATTGCAGAAGCTGACGCCGTTCGCGAAGGAATGGCGAGAGATCATCGCTGGTGTGCGTAGTCTCTATTCGGGACCGCTGGTGTATGCGGCGACGCAGGGGCCGGAGTTCGAATCGATCACGTTCTGGGATGCGCTTGATTACATCGGCCTGAACGATTACTATCCGCTGCCGGATAGTCTTTCGGCGGATGAGGTACTCCGCAAGGTGGAGATTGTCCAGGCGAAATTCAAGCGTCCGGTGATTCTGACGGAGGTTGGTTTTACCAGCATGGAGGCGCCGCACCGCGAACCGTGGTCGGAGAATCCGCGCAAGGTTTCGCTGAACGATCAGGCTCGTTGCTACGACGCTTTGTTTCGGGCGTTTTATTCAAAGCCTTGGTTTCAGGGGATGTATTGGTGGAAAATCGGCACTGATGGCCACGGGGGGCCGGGGGATGGTTCGTTTACTCCTTGGAAGAAGCCCGCGATGGATGTCGTCGACCGGTGGTATTTGCGTGGGAAGTAGGCTTTGGTATGATCGCCAGCCCTTCGGCTGAAGCCAATTTCCACTGGCTTCGATCAAACGAGCAAATCTGCTCCGCTCCCAACACGATTGCCGTCGCAACATGAATGAGGTCCAGGGAGCGGGTGCCCAATGCCGCCGTGTGTTTCCTTGAAAGCCATGCCGATGTTTCGTAGATGGCCGAAGAAATCCCCTTCCGTACCAGAATTCCATCCCGGAGATCCTGCTGGACCGCCTCGTGTGCCGAAGTCGCCTCATCCCGATTAATTTGCTTTCGAAAAACGCGAAGTTGCAGCGCGTTGAACAGCTCCACTTCTACTAGAGAGCTAATCCAAATAGACATTTTTAGCCGCTGCATAGCGCTCACTGCGGCTTCCGTATTTGCATCCTGTTGATAGAGCGAAACGAGGAAGCTACTGTCAGCAAACGTCTTTGTCAATAGCGATCTCGCTCCTGCGCCAGAAGGTCGGCGCCCGTCTCTTTCATGACTTTATTGCCATATATTTTCTTGAGCCGGCCGATGAAGTCGGGTAGTTTGGGTGGCGCGGGGTCGGCCGGAGGAGAGAGGCGCGCAATCACCTTTCGGCGTTTTGTAATTTCGATCTCCTGTCCTTCCTGTAGCAAATCCTCGATTTTTGAGAAATTATAACGAAGATCGCGTACGCTGGCTTTTACCATGTGATCTATTTTAGCATCACAATAGTGACGCCGCTGCTGAAGACGATCTTGTTCACGATCCTGGTTCCGGGGACGGTGACGGTTTACGTCCCGTGGTATCTGCTGTCGCGATCCACTCCTTCGGGGCTCGGCCCGATCCGGTATCTCGGGATACTGCCGATGCTGGCCGGGGCTGCGGCTTATTTGTGGTGCGCTTGGGACTTTGTCTTCGCGGGCAAGGGCACGCCGGCTCCGATTGATGCGCCTCGGGAGCTGGTGGTTCGCGGATTGTACCGGTATGTTCGCAATCCGATGTACGCCGGCATTCTTTGTATGTTGCTGGGTGAAACGATCTGGTTTGGATCGATCGTGCTGCTAGGGTACGCTCTTTTTGTTTTTCTGGCGGTTCACTTATTTGTGGTCTTCTACGAGGAACCGACTCTCTCGTGGAAGTTTGGCGCTTCGTATGAACAGTATCGCCGTTCGGTTGCCCGCTGGCTTCCCAGGCGGCGCTTCTGAACTTTTTGCCTCCACATTTGATAGAGTGTCGTCGATGAAACGCAGAGACCTTTTCCAAATGGCTGCCGCTTCGGCGGCGGCCGCTGTTACGCAATCGCGCCCTGCCTCCGCTGCCACGGCGCAGAAGAAACCGGTGCTGATGAAAATCGGCACGCAACACTCAGACGACGAAAAGGTGCTGAAAGTTCTCGCCAGCTTTGGCGTTAAAAATATTTGTAGCGCCCTCCCTTCGCGTAACTTCGATGAGAAGTGGACGGTAGACGGCCTGAAGCGGCTGCGTGAAAAGGTGGAGGCTTGCGGAATCCATCTGGACGCCGTGCCGCTGCCTATGAGCTCGGCCTATATTACGCGCCATGAGAATCCGGAGATCATGCTCGGCAAGAGTCCTGAACGCGACCGCCAGATCGACAACATCTGCCAGATGATCCGCAACTGCGCGCAGGCGGGCATTCCGATGGTGAAGTACAACATGAGTATTCTTGGCGTGGTGCGGTCGGAGGCGACGCCGGGTCGCGGGTACGCAACTTACAGCACGTTCAATTTATCGAAAGCCAAACAGGACCCTCCGCTCACTGAGGCCGGCCCTGTTCCCGCGGATGTGTTTTGGGAGCGCATTACATATTACGTGGAGCGGGTCGCGCCTGTCGCCCAGGAATACAAGGTGAAGATGGCCTGCCACCCGCACGATCCGGCCATGCCGAAGGATGTAGGTTTCCGTGGGGTGCATCGCGTGCTCGGTTCGCCTGAGGGTCTGAAACGGCTCGTGTCGATCAAGGAAAATCCATATCACGGGATAAATTTCTGCCAGGGAACTGTGTCCGAAATGCTCGAGAAACCCGGTGAGCAGATTTTCGATGTGATCCGGTATTTTGGTTCGCGCAAGAAAATTTTCAATGTCCACTTCCGGAATATTCGCGGCGGCTTTTTGAACTTTCAGGAGACGTTCCCGGATGACGGCGACGTCAATCTCGTCAAAGCCGCGCGAACGTACCAAGAGGTCGGCTATGACGGTATGCTGATGCCGGATCATGTCCCGAGGATTCCGGGCGATGAGGGTGGGCATCAGGCATTTGCTTTCGCGTTCGGCTATATCCAGGCCGTGCTGCAAATGATCCGCATGGAACAAGAGAGCTGATTCTTTTTGCAACCGAGGGACTGGATTCCGTTTCGATGGCCGGGTGGGGACTCCTGGCGGCGTGTGGAGTCGCTGGCAATTCTCAAGAACTCGGCTATCAACTGCCTGGTGATTTCGCCGGCGCACCCTGTTGCTGATGCGGCGGCTCAGCAGGGGTTGGTGATGGTGGACCCCGACCATATTCCTCCGTCCATTCGTCCGATGGCTAGTGCGAAATGGCCTCGCATTCCCACTTCTGGCCGAGGGCGGGGCGCTTCCGATGCGGGCGCGGGTCCCACTGGTGCGCCGTGGGTGGACTCGAACGGCTGGCTTGCGGCGCTCGCTCATGCTCGAAGTCCTGAATCGACCGTCTGGTTGATGCAGGGACCTCCGAAAGATGCCGGTGTGATTCGCGGCGCGCAGTATTCGCTCGCTATTGCGGATGCCTCGGCCTACAATTCGCGTTGGGTCGTTTCGTTGGATTCGGCGCTGGCGGATGGACTGGCCGCGGGCAAGACCGAGTCGATGGCGACCTGGAAACGGATGGATCTCGATCTGCGCTTTTTCGCTGCACATGAAGCCTGGCTGCGCGGCGAGCCGCAGGCTGTGTTTGGAGTGCTTTCCGATTTTGCGGCCGAAAACGAATACCTGGCGGGTGAAGTTCTGAATCTCTGCAACCGGCGGCATTTGCAGTATCGGGTGCTCGACGTGGCGCAGCCTCTGGATCTTTCCGGTTTGAAGGGCATTCTCGTCGTCATGCAGACTGCCCCGCCCGCGAGTCTTCACGAGAAGCTCAGTGCATTCGTTGATTCGGGCGGTCTGCTGATTGTGCCTGCTTCACTCTCGCGCTTGGCTGGTGGACTCACGCGCACTGGTGATTTTGAGAATCGCTATGAGTATTTTTCGCGCGGCAACGGCCGCCTCGCGGTCGCGCAGAAACCGTGGGCCGATCCGTACGCGGTCGCGTCCGACGCGCATCTGATCCTGAGCCGCAAGAACGATATTGTCCGGCTCTGGAATGCGGGTTCTACAAACGCCTATTACACTCGCATCGCCAATGGCGACGGGCTGGTTCAGGTTTTGAATTATGCGGCGCGTGCATTCGGGAATCCGGTGAGTCTGTGGGTGGCACATTCCTACAAGACCGCGCGCCTGACTGTGCTTGGCGGGGATAAGACCGAATCCTTGACCATCACGCCTAGGAATGGCGGCTCGGAGGTCGACTTGCCTCCATTCGATATTTACGCTGCAATTGAGTTTGGAGAATAATTTCATGTCGCACTGTACCCGTCGCCAGTGGCTTTCGTCCGTCGCGGCAACTGCTGGAGCGCTGGCCGTGGGAAGGCCTGTGTTCGCCGATGCGCCTGCTTCGCGCGTCGCCGTCGCGAAATGCCGGACATACGGCGCTGAACTTCTTCCCACCATGGAGAAAATGTTCGATCAACTGGGCGGGCTTGGGCCGATTGTGTCGGGCAAGACTGTCGCCATCAAGATCAATCTTACCGGCGCGCCGCGCGACCGTATGGGACATCGCCGGGCGGAGCTCGCCCAATGGACGCATCCACACGTGATCGGCACTACGGTGCATCTGATAGCGAAGGCCGGGGCACGGCGTGTCCGTTTATTGGAGAGCGCGTGGAGCAATGCCGATCCGTTGGAAGAATACATGATGGAGGCGGGTTGGGATCCGAGCCATTTGCTGAACGCAGGGCCGGTGGAGATGGAAAACACGAACTTTTTGGGCAGCGCGAAACAGTATTCCGTGGTGAAGCCGCCCAACGGCGGACACATGTTCAAGGCGTATTACCTGAACCATTCGTATACCGATTGCGATGTCTTCGTGTCGATGGCGAAACTGAAGGACCATGCCACTGCGGGCGTCACGCTCTCGATGAAGAATTGCTTTGGGATCACGCCGTGTACGATTTATGGTGATGGCGCGGGCGTTGATGAACCGACTGCCGTGCCCAAGGGCGGCCGGGGATCGGTGATTCACAGCGGCGACCGCCAACCTTCGAAAATTGCGCCTCCGGAAAACGATCCGTCGAGTCCGCGCTTGGGCGGGTATCGCGTTCCGCGCGTGGTGGCCGATCTGGTGGCGGCGCGCCCGATTCATCTGGCGATTATCGATGGAATTGAATCCATGAAGGGTGGCGAAGGGCCGTGGATCAAGGGCGTGGCTCCGATCAGCCCGGGAGTTTTGATCGCCGGGACGAATTGCGTGAATACGGATGCAGTCAGCGCGGCGGTGATGGGTTACGATCCGATGGCCGATCGGGGAACTCCGCCGTTCGAAAAGGCGGACAGTACGCTCCGGCTGGCTGAATTGCATGGCGTGGGCACGCGGGACCTGAGGCGGGTTGAAGTGGTTGGCGTTCCGATCGAGCAGGCACGCTACAAGTTTCGGGCCTGAATATCCATGTCCGAAAACGGCGAGACTTGCGCCGGATAAGCTGCTACAACTAGAGCGTGATGCTCGATGCAGACGCTTGCTACCTGGCCCTCCGAGCGCATGACGCGCGCTTCGACGGAGTTTTCTTCGTTGGCGTCACCAGCACCGGAATTTACTGCCGGCCGGTCTGCCCTGCCCGCGCTGTGCGCCGCGAGAATGCCCGATTTTTCTCGAGCGCCGCTGCGGCAGAACGCGAGAGTTTCCGGCCTTGCCTACGCTGTCGCCCGGAGTTGGCGCCGGGCAACGCACGCGTCGATTCCTCGGTACAACTGGCTGCGCGGGCGCTTCAGCATATCGATTCGGGTGCGCTGAACGAAAAGTCGGTGGACGAGTTGGGCCTGGAACTTGGGGTGACCGGCCGCCACTTGCGGCGTGTTGTGGAAGCTGAATTCGGCGTCACTCCTATTGAATTGGCGCAGACGCAGCGACTACTTTTGGCGAAGCAACTGCTGACGGACACAGCGTTGCCGATGACGGAAATCGCGTTTGCCAGCGGGTTTTCCAGCATTCGCCGCTTCAATGCTCTGTTTCGCGAACGGTACCGGCTGAACCCTTCGCGGTTGCGTCAGACGCGTGTGGCGAAGGACGCGCTCTATTGCGAACTTACGTATCGTCCGCCGTTTGCCTGGCGATCCATTCTTGATTTTCTGGCCGTGAGATCATGCCCCGGCGTGGAGGCTGTTGTAGGGGACCGGTATACCCGAACTGTTGCTATCGGAAAGCATTCGGGATGGCTCGCCGTCTCGCCGTCGCCGCGGCGTCATTCGCTGCGAGTGGAACTTTCTTCGTCTCTGGCACCTGTGCTTCTGGCTGTACTCACGCGGGTGAAACGGCTCTTCGATTTGAGTGCGCATCCGTGGCGCATCGAAGAGCATCTGGGCACCTGCGCTCGTTTGGCTCCTCTGATCGCTGCGAACTCGGGTCTTCGTGTTCCCGGCGCGTTCGATGGTTTTGAAATGACCGTTCGCGCAATTCTTGGGCAACAGGTGAGCGTGAAGGCGGCTACGACGATGGCTGGCCGGCTCGCGTCGAGCTTTGGTCAATCGATCGAGACGCCCTTCCCTGCCCTGACGCATATTTCGCCTACGGCCGCTTGCATGGCGCAACTGGATGTCGAGGATCTCATGCGACTCGGCATTATCGGGAACCGGGCGCGGTCCATTTTGGCCGTGGCCGGGGCGGACTTGCGCCTCGAACCTGGCGCGGACGTGGAAGCAATGCTGGCGCAGCTCCGGAAATTACCGGGGATCGGCGAATGGACCGCGCAATACATCGCCATGCGCGCGCTGCACTGGCCGGATGCCTTTCCGCATACGGACCTGGGGGTCTACAAAGCGCTGGATGTTCGATCGCCCAAGGAAGTGCTTGAGATCTCTCGAAAATGGCTGCCGTGGCGCGCTTACGCGACCATGTATCTCTGGAAAAGTTTGACATGACCTATTACACATATGCGCCGAGTCCGTTTGGGGACCTTCTGTTGCTGTCCGATGGGGAAGCGCTGACGGGATTGTTTCTGCCTTCGCACAAGCATGGCCCGGGCGGCGTTTCGGACGATTGGGAACGTGACGATGAATTGCCGGTCCTCAAAGCGACCTCCGCTCAGCTCGCCGATTATTTTGCCGGCACGTTGGCGGACTTCGATATACCTGTGCGTCTCGATGGAACGCCGTTCCAGCGCGCGGTATGGAACGAACTCACCAAAATTCCCAACGGCACCACCATCAGTTACGGCGAACTCGCCCGGCGCGTGGGCAATCCAAAAGCCTCGCGAGCCGTGGGTCTTGCCAACGGCCGGAACCCTGTTTCCATCATCGTGCCATGCCACCGTGTGGTGGGTTCGAACGGAAGCCTGACAGGTTACGGCGGCGGCATTGACCGAAAGAGAGCGCTCCTACAGCACGAAACGGAACACTGGCCTACCGCACCCCTCTTCACAAAATAGTATGATGAAGATACCCTCTGTCGTGGGTCCAACAAAATAGAAGATTCGTTCTAACCGGTGCCCGCCGGAATAGCAGGGGTGTAGGCGGAAATTCAAGAAATCTTATGCCGAATAACGGAAGCAAGAAAATTCTTGCCGTGTTAGATGATTTGTTTTTTACAGTCAAGATCGCAGCGGCGGCGAAGCAAGCCGGACTGGAGATCGAGGTAGTGAAGGACGAAAAGCAGGTTTTCGAGAAAGCTAAAGAGCATCCGTTGCTGATCATTGTCGATCTGAACGGGAACAGCGTAGAGCCTCTCAAGCTCTTAACCAAACTGAAATCGAACGCGGATACGAAAAATGTCCGCGTCATCGGCTTTGTTTCGCATGTGCAGGGCGAGTTGAAACAGAAAGCTCACGAGACCGGGTGCGACATGGTGTTGGCGCGCTCGGCCTTCTCTCAGAACCTTCCCATGCTGCTCAAGCGGTAAATCTGACAAAATAGAGTTATGTCGCTCGGCCGTATCCTGATTACCGCGGGACTGCTGTTGGTTGTCTTGGGGCTGATCGTTGTATTCGGCGAACGGCTGCCTGTCCGGTTGGGCCGGTTGCCCGGAGATATTATTGTCCGGGGTAAGAATTCCGTTTTTTATTTTCCACTGGCAACGTACATTTTACTTAGTGTAGCCGCGAGTTTGGTGATGTGGCTGTTGAATCGCCGCTAGGCAATTCAAACTCCACGCACTCGTGCGCTGCTTCGAGACGTTCTTCAATCCACTCCTTAGGCAACTTCGTTTCGCGGGAAAGGTCGTCCACTGACATCCCGTTCAAATAGGCGAAATACAATTGCATGGAAAAGACCGGCGGCGCCGGATTCTCTCTCAGCCGGTCGAGGTTAGGCAACTGCTTACGCCATCCTCGGGCCGAACGGCGGAGCGGACTTCCCCGAAGCAGGATGGCCCATGCGTCGATGGTCATCAGGATGAGCCCCCTCAGCACTCCCATACCCGGTTAGTGGGCGCGCAGCGGAAATTTTCTCAGTTTATCCGTTGAGAATACTTGCCAGCGAGTTCACGGGCACGCGCAGACCGACGTAAAATGTCCCAAACAGTGCGTAGATCGCGCTAACTTCGTCGAACCGCATCTCATATAACCTTGAAGACGAGGAAGAGCGGCTACTCAAGAGAACCTAGCCGCAGCATAGATTACAGCAGGCGTTGGCGCCAAACCCCTGCGCAACCCCGCCGCAAACACCATCTATCGTCATGGTCGAAGTATAGCAGGACCCGAACGATGCACACGAAAATCCGGAACCCGAGCAGGATGCGGTATTTAGATACAGAGTATCAGCATTGAAATTAAAGTAGCTGGGGTTGCTCGTACACGTACCGAATGATATGTCGTTGCAGCTATTACAACCTAGCTGCTGAAGACCGCATGTTTGTGAGTCAACCCTGGAAACCAATAAAGTAACTCCCATTAAAGCATACTTGAACACGTTTTTCCACATACTTTCTTTCCTCTATGGTAATAGGTATTTGGCCACTGCGCCTTGCTTATCAGTAACATAAAGCTGGTTACCGAAGGTCCTGATCAAACTTGACAGCATGAATCCCTCAGGATTACCGGCCCCTGCGTATCTCTTTCTCGTCGGCAGCACGCACCGATAGTGCTGAACGACATTGCCGGCTTGATCCACTTTGATGATGAATCCTCCGTCGGTCAACTTAGACCCGCTCAAAGACAAGAACGCATAACCGCTCTTATCACTCGTCGCCGAAAAGACGATAACGGCTTGTTTCGGGTTGGAGTAGGTCGCAAGAGCAGTCGCAAAATCGTCAGGTGCGATCAAGACCTGTTTGTCGGTACCGGCAGCGATATCGAGGATCTCAGCTTGCCCCGTTCGCCCTTTCAAAAGCATGATATGCGTGTCGGAAAGAGGAGTCAGGAGTAATTTTTGATCAACAAGCGCTTGCGGGGCCGCCAGTAATGTCTTAACTATTGCCCCTTGGCTATTATAGGCGTCAACGCTGCCGGTATTCGACAGTCCGATCCACTGCCCATTGGCCGAAATCATCTCATTGGCTGCTTTTCCCAACACAACACGAGAGATAACCTGGCCGCCGCCGTCCAATTCTAACCTTTCAACCTCACCGTACTATACCGCTTCAATACGGAGAAAGTGTCGGAATTAACGGATAACCAAAGGGGACTCACATGTTCGGATAGTGTGATCGTACCCGCGCAGGCCCCGTTGAAGTCGGTCTTCACAATGTACTGAGAGACTGCGGCACTCGTGTATGGCGGAGATACCAGGAAGTACAAGCCCTTTGCTGTCACTACAAATGCCTGCGACACGATTACCGGCTCAGCAGGTAGGCAAGATTGGAGATCGAAATCCTTGACCGGAGCCAATTTTATAGATTGTGCGTGCAACGGGTATTCCGTCACCGACGCAAGAGCCAGCGCAAGTGCTATCGCTATTTTTCCACGCATGATTATTACTCCTTTTACAAGTCACGAAAAGGCGACAATTTATGGTGTAGCCAGTCATTGACCACTGTCGTCCGAGATCTTCCCGGTCCGCATGATCTTAAGCAATTGTTGTTCACCAGATTTGGGTTGCCAACCGATGAAGGCACGGCGAATTATGCCTTTTGAGTCAAGAGCAACTAAAGTGGGTGTCCCCGGTATACCGAGCGAAGCCAGATTCCCTTGGATTACATTGTCGACCTTAACTTCATTCTTGTCAAAATATTCTGTAACTTCGTCGACCGGATCTGGTGATATAACAATCAAAGGAACTTGAGAGGAGTTTTCTCGCCGAATTGCGGCCATTTTCCTATACAGGGACATGTTTGCCTTGCAATACGGGCAGCTCGTTGATACACCCAACACAATCACCGGAGCGTGCTCCGAAGACTGTAAGTAGGGAAGCTTCATAGACTTACCTACGAGATCTTCTGCTTTGAGCGTTTTTCGCGGTTTCTGGGAGAACTTCTGACTAACCAATGAAGCCCCAGTCAATATACATAGCGCGATTAACACAAGATGTGTGGCTTTCTCGACTTTTAGCATCCGTATTCTTCCTTTGTTAGGTCCAGCCATTGATGGGCAAAAACGGATCATTCTCCTGCCGCTAACTACGACCGGCAACTCGGAATGGACTAATCCCGGCGATGGTGCCGACGGAGAAAAGTGGATCATTTAGGCGGCGCTGTCGGCCTATGGGCAAAATAGTATTCATCTAATTTGTCGTAGGGTGGTCTTGTAGGCTTGGCGCAATCTATACAGCTCGGATCGGCGCTGGAACTGTGCCCAAGTTGCGATGGAGGCACCTCACGATATGAGTTGGGAACATAAAATAGCGTGGGGTCTGGCTCACCGACAACGAGCGAAACTAATGTTTTTTCGCTCACTTCGCCGGTATTGAACCGCCACACCTCTCGTACCAATGCACAGCCATAGTCAGGTGCAAACCAGCTGGTGCGCTCGCCCTTACTAAGCTTTATTGCTTTGTATCCAGAAACACTTTCCTCTCCCACCACAGTTTCTGCCGGGACGGCTTGGCAATTCAAATTCGGATTTCTAAGGAGCGGAGTTCTGGAGCCAGACCAAGATCGAGTCGACTTCAATTCCCGAAGATCCTTGATATCGACATGAATTTTAGAGACAAACTCAACCATTCGAGTACTATCCCCATTACGGGTTATCTTGGCGAGAGTCGATCCATCCGAGCGCAAGGCAAATGTGAAGAAGGTGACTCCCGTGGCGTCATTCTTAGTAGGGCTGGTTGCGGATTCTTTCAGCGTGCTGGTGAAAGGCACAACCTTAGGTGCGGCCGCGTGTACAAGGTTTCGGGATAGGAAGCGAACAACATTGACCGAAAGCATAATTACCACGATCCAAAACGCTGCGGCTGCTATCCGCCTAGATGTGAGTGTTTTCCCAATCAGTGTCATAGCTATGTTCCTCTTTGGGTGGATGCAACCAGGTCAATCGCATTCCTCAGCGCAATAGAATTCTAACCCACCGTTGCAGTCGTCGGTATGGTTGTCGTCCGGGTCAAAACCATTACAAGTGAGATAGCGGTGATACGCGCAATCGGTCACCGCACAACCGCTTGGCCCTTCATCACAGGATCTGCTTGCCCAGCCGAGAATTCCGTTGCAGCCACATATTTTGAAGCAACTAAAATCGGCCAGTGATTGCTTGATGGCGACATTAGTGAATACCAATAGGCCAACAAGGAAAACTCTACTAAGTGCAAGTGTGTTCGTCATATTGAGCATCTCCTTCTAAAACGCCTTTGACACCCCTGCAAACCCAAACACCTTCCGACCGAAGGAAACTCATTGTTGAAATAAGTAGCCCATGCATTTTTTTGATAAACTGAAAAACTTTGACATAGCACTTAAGAAGGAGTATGCTTTTCCGATTTTCTGTTGTCAATGGGTTTTACGTCCTTAAACAAAATATTCTAACGGTGAAACAAGCCGGCCTGGAGATCGAAGTCGTGAAGGACGAAAAGCAGGTTTTCGATTCGATACTCCAATCCATCGGTTTCTGGCCGAAATCATCTGGCCAGTGGCTTTTTCCAAGAGAACTCTTTAAATAACCTTGGCCGCCACTATCCAGTTCCAGCCCCTCGGTGTTCAGCGCGTTGGACCGCCTTAGAACAGAGAAAGAGGTGTCGGAATTAGTTCTCCGGGCACGCACCGCTGGAGATCGAAGTCTTTGACCGGAGCCAGTTATGTAGGTTGCGCATGCAATCCGCATCGCGATATTGACTCGAGAACGAGTGCTAGCGTCAGCGCTGCAGTTCCGGGCATGACCGTACCTCCTTCACGCAAAGTATGGCGAAGGTAGGCCGAACAGTGTTGACCCGAAAGCCTGAAGCTTGCATACAACATGGGCCAACTCATCCTTCGCGGCCCGAGCGTAGCTCGCCCATCCCACTTCTCACCAAACTGAAATCAAATTCTGAAACAAAAGCGTCCGCGTCATCGGCTTGTCTCTCACGTGGAGGGCGAGTGGAAACAAAAAGCGCACGAGACCAGCGGTTACACGGCTGTTACATGGCGCACGCCCGCTCGGCCTTTTCGCAAAACCCTTCCGATGCCGCTCAAGTGTTAAAAGTGCACAGACTTTCGCAGCTTCGCGCCTTGTGAAATGTGTTTTTCACAGCAGTTACGAGTTCTTGAAAAGTCTGACAAAATACGAGATATGTCGATCGGGCGTCTGCTGATCATCGCCGGATTGCTGTTGGTCGCCTTGGGCTTGATCGTTGTTTTCGGCGAACGCCTGCCCTTCCGGCTTGGTCGATTGCCCGGCGATATTGTCGTTCGCGGTAAGAATTCCGTATTTTATTTCCCGCTGGCCACGTCACTTCTGCTGAGTATAGTAGGAAGTCTCATCTTGTGGCTGTTGAATCGCCGCTAGGCAATTCAAACTCCACGCACTCCCGGGCTT
>Ga0105240_10002654_pt1 | contig 28457 bp, 27 predicted proteins | sample KBSC54metaG_FD_80426 | JGI IMG/M metagenome (GOLD analysis project Ga0105240, IMG submission 80426) | Corn rhizosphere microbial communities from Kellogg Biological Station, Michigan, USA - KBS C5-4 metaG | ecosystem: Host-associated > Plants > Roots > Rhizosphere > Soil | place: Michigan, USA... | reverse complement strand
TGATTCTCGGCGGTCGCCGGAACATACGCAAAAAAACGCGCGATGACCGGTCCTTGTCCGCGCGAGAGACACGCAAGCAACAGGAAAAGCTGGATGAGGAGCTTACCAAGCGCCAGCATGAATCCGCAGCCGCGCGCGAACGGTATGAAAAGGAACGTGCCGAAGAACGCGCGTTTATTCGTGAGATACCGGATGCCTTTACCTTTCGGCTGCTCGAAACTAGCAGCGTCAGCGGACAGCCCGCCTGGGTTATCGAAGCCCAGCCTAAGCCGGGCTACCACGCGGTCCATACGCGGGCGAAGGATTTCGCGAAGGTACACGCGAAGATCTGGATCGAACAGGCCACCTATCACTGGGTGAAGGTGGACGCAGAAGTATTGGACACAATGTGGGAGGATTTCGGGCTGCTGCGCATCGCCCGCGGCAGTACCCTGCACTTCGAACAGACGCGCGTGAACGAGGAAATCTGGCTGCCGTCGATCATGCTGGTGCGTTTCGAAGTCCGCCTGGCACTTCTCAAAAAGTTGCGCGGTGAATTCGACATCCGCTATAGCAACTACCAGAAGTTTCAGAGCGATTCGAGGATCGTGGCAGAACCCTGACCAACCCCTGTCTGCCAAGATAAGACTATGGCGCCGCTGCGCATTCTTTTGACCAATGACGATGGCTGGGATGCCGCCGGCTTGGCCGTTCTCAAGAGCGTCGCCGCGCAACTGGGCGAAGTGGTGGTGCTGGCGCCGCGCGATCCCCACTCTTACGCCGGTCATCGCGTCACTGAGGATTCCTCCTTGCACCTCGCCCAAACGGCTCCCGGTGAGTTCAGTCTCTCCGGCACTCCCGCCGATTGCGTTCGCGTCGCGCTGACTTCCCTTTTTGATGATATCGACTGGGTTCTCGCCGGCATCAACCGCGGCGGCAACCTGGGTTCCGATCTCTTCACCTCCGGGACCGTCGCCGCTGCCCGCGAAGCCGCTTTTCTAGGCAAACCCGCGATCGCCATTTCGCAGTACATCAAAAAGGGCCGGCCGCTCGATTGGAATCACTCGCGCAACCTGGCGCTCCCGGTGCTTCAGCAACTGCTGGGGCGAACTGCCCCGCCGCTGAAAGAATATTGGAACGTCAACCTCCCGCACCGCGAAAGTAACGACGCGGCCGCGATTGTTTTTTGCGATCCCGATAATCAACCGCTGGATGTGCGCTTCGATCGCGATGGCGACCATCTGCGCTTCGCGGGTTCCTATCAAGCGCGTCCCCGCACTCCCGGCCGCGATATCGAATTGTGTTTCCAGGGCGCCATCACGGTCAGCCGCCTGGAACTCTAATCATGCCTTTTCACCTAAGTGTTCTGGATCAATCTCCCATCCCCGCGGGCTCTACCGCGGCCGACGCTCTGCGCAACTCGCTCGAGCTCGCGCGGTTGGCGGACGGCCTGGGCTACTACCGCTATTGGCTCGCCGAGCATCACGGAACACCCGGCCTCGCTTGCAACAGCCCGGAGGTGATGATCGGTCCGGTGGCTTCGGCCACCTCGCGCATTCGCGTCGGCAGCGGCGGCATCATGCTGCCGCATTACAGCCCGCTCAAAGTGTTCGAGTCCTTTACGATGCTCAGCGGACTCTACCCTGGCCGCATCGATTTGGGTCTCGGGCGGGCGCCCGGCACCAGCTCGCGAGTGGCGCACATGCTGCAGCGCGATCGCCGCCAGCCGCCTCCCGACGACTTCCGCGAACAACTCGCTGAACTCCTGGGTTACATCAAGACCGGCGAACCGGAGCCCTCGCTGCTGGGTTCGTCGCCGCAGAGCGCGATCTGGGCTGCCGAGTTGGGACTGCCCTATGTCTTCGCCGATTTCATCAATCCCGCAGGCGAGCCCTACGCCGCTTTCTACCGCGAACATTTCGTCGCTTCCGCCCGCCCGGGGGCCCCGCGTGAGCCACAGGTGTCGGTGTGCGCCTGGGCCGTATGCGCCGAAACCCGCGAGGAAGCCGTCCGCCTCTCCGCCAGCGCGCGCATGATGATGTTGTTGCTGTTCCGCGGCCAGTTGATCCCGGTTCCGCCGGTGGAGGAGGCTCTCGAATTTCTGGCACACGAGGGCGCGCCCATGGAAACCTTGCCGGTTCACCGCCGCGTAATCGCGGGAGCCCCTTCGGCCGTTCGCGCGGCACTTGAAACCTTAGCCGAAGACTATGGCGCCGGCGAAGTCTTTGTGGTCAACATTCTATATGATCACGCCGCGCGGCTGCGATCCTATGAATTGCTGGCACAAGCCTTCCAGTAACCCATTTTGCCGGAGGCGCGTCACTGCTCTTAAGGCTTAAGGCGGCTTTGAGGATTGCTATCAATGACAAAGACCTTCTTGATTCTGGCCGCGCTAGCCGCTACAGCCATGCCTGGATGGGCGGTATTGGGCGGTTCCGCCGAATCGGTAGTAACCGATCAACTTAAATTTCAGGCTAAACGCTCGGTGGTGGAAACGCAGGAATACACGATCCACGAAATCAGCCGCGATGACGGCACCTTGATCCGCGAGTACGTGACGCCCGCCGGCAAGGTCTTTGGAGTTTCCTGGAGTGGGCCGGTCCTGCCGGACTTAGCCCAATTGCTGGGGCCGTACAACAGCGAGTTTCAAGCTACGGTACACGCCAAAGCCCGCCATCGAAGGACCGCGGAAGTAGCGAATCCCGATCTGGTGGTTGAAAGCGGCGGCCACATGCGCGCTTTCGTCGGACGGGCCTACCTGAAGTCAATGCTGCCGAGCGGCGTAACTCAGGAAGCCGTTAAATGAGGCGCGCCGCTAGGCGTGGCTTGGCGGCCGCCGTGACCGTTCTGTCGGTGAGTCTCGCCGCCTGCGGCGGTGGGGCGGCGAGCACCAGTAGTTCAGGTGGAACCACTCCATCGCCACCCGTGGTGAACAACGTCCAACCGATTGTAGTCGACTCAGGACCGAGCCTGAACGGCCAGCCAATCGGCACCAATGACGAGCTGTTTACCACGGTGACGATCTGTGTTCCGGGAACCACCACTTGCCAGAACATCGATCATGTTCTGGTCGATACCGGATCGAGCGGGTTGCGCATTTTGTCCTCGCAGATCACGATGACTTTGCCCTACACCACGGACGCCGGCAATAACCTGATCGGCAATTGCGTCCAGTACGCTGACACTACCTACCAATGGGGCCCGTTGGCGAAGGTGGACGTCAGGATGGCGAACGAAGTGGCTGGCTCCGTGCCCATTCAGATCGTGGGCCCATCCAATTTCGTGGCCGCCCCCGCCGCCTGCAGCGCCGGCGGCACCGCAGCGCAGACCGTGCTCGAACTGGGGGCGAATGGCATTCTGGGTGTCGGACTCTTTCGCCAGGATTGCGGGCCGGCCTGCGCGTCATCCTCGCCTCCCTCGGTATATTTCAGTTGTCCCGCGGCGGGTTGCACACCAACTTCTATCGCTCTGACCGCTCAATTGCAGAATCCCGTGTGGATGTTTGCGCAGGACAATAATGGTTTGGCGATCACGCTGCCTCAGATCGGGCCCACTGGGGCTGTTTCGGTCACGGGATCGATGATCTTCGGGATTGGAACACAATCCAACAACGGGTTAAATAGTGCGCAAGCGCAGGCCGTGAACAGTTTGGGAAATTTCACCACCACCTTCAACGGCGTGCCCTATTCGAACAGCTATATCGATAGCGGCTCGAGTGGTTTCTTCTTTCTGGATTCGACTGCCACCGGCCTGCCCGATTGCACCAGCACCAGCATCGTCGCCGGATTCTATTGCCCGGCCTCTCCTTTGAATTTCACCGCAATCACCAGCGGCCCCAATCCCAACGGCTCAAAAACCACCGTTTCCGCGAATATTGCTTTCTCTATAGGGAACGCCTTGACTCTGATCGAGTCGCCCAACACCGCGTTTAACAATCTGGGAGGCTCCAGTTCCGGCGTATTCGATTGGGGCCTGCCATTCTTCTTCGGCCGCACCGTGTTTATCGGGGTCGAGAGCCAAAGTTCGGCCGCCGGCATCGGGCCCTATTGGGCCTACTAAAGCACCGCGCGCAATTTATCCTTGCACCATCCTGTAAGCATCCGTCATAGTAGTCATGTGGAACCGGGTAGTACAAAATCAGGCGCATGGCGGACGAATTTCTATTTCTCACCGAGTTGTTTGGCCTCAAGGTCTATGACCTTAAAGGGCGCAGCCTCGGCCGGGTCAAGGATGCCGCGATCGTACCGCTGGTTGACCCGATTCGCGTCGACCGCTTCCTGATCGGCGGCGACGGCACGCTGCTCACGGTCCGTTACGATCAGGTTAAGACCATTTCGCTCGACGGCATCCATCTTCGCGACGAAAATCTCACTCCGTACCATTCAGACGAATACATGCTGCGCTTGACGCGCGACCTTCTCGACCAGCAGATCGTCGACGCCCAGGGCCGCAAGGTGGTCCGCGTCAACGATGTCACCTTCGAGCGGCGCGAGGAGAATCAGTCGCAGATCTTATGGGTACTCGAAGTCGACATCGGGATTCGCAGCATCTTCCGCCGCATGCTGCGGGGCATTGTGCCGCGGACTTGGATCCGGCACCTGCAAGGGCGCATTCCTCCGCACTCCATCCGATGGGAGTTCTGCAATATTCTGGAACCCGATCCGCAGCGGCGCTTGCGCCTGAATATTTCCAACCGTTTACTCGAAAATATGCATCCGGCCGATCTCGCCGATATCGTCGAAGCCTTGGGGCCCGAGGATCGTGAAGCCATTTTCGAGAACATTGACAGCGAAGTGGCGGCCGACGCACTGTCCGAAGTCGACCCCAACATTCAGGTCAGCATTCTGGAATCGCTCGAGACTGAAAAGGCCGCCGAGATCGTGGAGGAAATGGCGCCCGATGAAGCCGCCGACGTGCTCGGTGAACTTGAAGAGGAAACCAGCGATGAGATTCTGGAAGAGATGGAACACGACCCCAAACATGAGGTCGAGGAACTCCTGGAATTCGACGAGGACACCGCCGGCGGCCTGATGAACACTGAGTACGTCGCATTGCCGGAGACCGCCACCGTAGCCGATGCGCTGCGCGCGCTTCAGCTAAACGAAGATCTGCTGGAAACGCTGAATACGCTATTCCTGATCGACTCGCAGGAGCGGCTGACGGGCAGTGTGCCGCTGGCGCGTTTATTTCTGCATCAGGGCGATCAACGGCTGGCTTCGCTCGCCGCGGAAACTCTCATCCAAGTTCCGGTCAACGAGCGCCAGGACCGTGTCACTGAGCTGTTCGACAAATACAATCTTCTTGCGCTGCCGGTGGTCGACCAGCACCACAAGCTCACCGGCGTCATCACTGCTGACGACATTATCTCGGTGCTGCGCCAGAAATAGCGGCTTAGCCTGCGTCACAATGGAAGTTCATGGTGGAAACAATTGAGTGGACCGCCCACGGCGTGATCATGATCGATCAACGCCTGCTGCCCCGCCAGCAGGTGTTTGTAACCTGCCGGACGTATCAGGAGGTGGCCGAAGCGATCAAAACCATGGTCATTCGCGGTGCGCCGGCGATTGGTGTGGCGGCGGCCATGGGCGTCGCGCTCGGCGTTCAGCAAGATGCGGATTTCGAAACCGTTTGTACCACGCTCGCGGCCACGCGTCCCACGGCGGTGAACCTGTTTTGGGCCCTTGACCGGATGCGCCGCCTGAAGACCAGCCTGGAAGGCGAATCCCCCGCCGCCATCGTCAGCCGCATGATTGAGGAGGCGCAGCAGGTCCGTCAGGAAGACATTGCCCTGTGCATGGCCATCGGGCGCCACGGGGCCGCTCTGGTGCCCGACGGAAAGACCGTGCTGACCCACTGCAACGCGGGCGCGCTGGCTACGGCCGGCTACGGCACCGCCCTCGGCGTGATCCGCGCCGCGGTCGAGGCCGGGAAGAAGATCGATGTGTTCGCCGACGAAACCCGGCCGTTCCTTCAGGGCGCTCGGCTGACGGCCTGGGAACTGCAGCAGGACCGCATCCCCACAACGCTCATCACCGATAACATGGCGGGCCATTTCCTGCGCTCCGGCCGGATCGGCTGCGTGGTGGTGGGCGCCGATCGCATCGCTTCAAACGGCGATGTGGCCAATAAGATCGGAACCTATTCGGTAGCGGTGCTGGCCAAGGAAAATGGCGTGCCGTTTTATGTGGCGGCCCCGGTCTCCACCTTCGATTTGACGCTCGCATCCGGCGATCAGATCCCGATCGAGCAGCGACCGGCGAGCGAGGTCACGCACGTGTTCGGAGTTCCGGTGGCGCCCGAGAATATCGGCGTCGAAAACCCCGCGTTCGACGTCACCCCGGCGCGCTATGTCACCGCCATCATCTGCGAGCACGGCATCGCTCGCGAGCCTTACCAACAATCTCTGGCGGCTTTGGCGGCCAAGGCTTCGCGCGCCTCTGTATAGAATCTGGATTATGAAAATGCAAAAACTGGCAATTCTAATATGGACGGCAGCTACGCTGGCCGTGGGTCAGGGCCTTTCCGGCAGGCGGGCCCCAAGTTTCGCCTTACCGGATACCAGCCTGAAGGCCTACGATATCCTGGACTACCGCGGGCGCTGGCTGGTGATCGATTATATGAAGACCGACCGGCCAGCCTCCAAACCGTTGAGCAAGGAGCTGGATCGTCTGAAAGCCCGCATGGGAGCAAAAGTGGGGATCCTGTCGATCGTCCTGCCGCCGGATAATACCGCAACAGTATCCAAGTACCTCACCGAAACCAAGACTACCGTTCCCATCCTGTTCGACTCCGGTCAGACGGCGATGTGGTATTTCAAAGCCACGCCGCAGCGCCCGCAATTCGATTCACCGCATTTATTCGTGATCAACCCGCAGGGCATGATCGTTCGCGATTGGAACCAAGCGGATATCGAACGAGGCGGCTACATGCCGCAAGTGGAAGCTCTCCTGTCAGGCGTGAGCGGGACCAAGAAATAATCCTGCCGTCACTCGCCGCTTAACGGATATTCCGGCAGTACGCTTGCCAATCGTCAAGCGATTTCCGGGGAAGGTCCGCGAGGGGGGTGGTTTGATTGGCGATCGCGTTGAGCGCTACCATGGCGCTCAGCTTCGGATCCCAGGTGACATCGATATCGACCACCGCCGGATCGGTCAGGTGCGAACAGATCGCCGGCACCAGTTCGCCGTGGCCGGTGAAGCCGGCTTTCTGCAGAAGCTGGCCGGCAAGCACCGCCTGTTCGGGCGTGGGGTGCGCCGGGAAGGGCACGGCCAGTTCGGCACGAATCTTTTCCAGGTGCTCTTTGGAGCCCAAGCGAACCATGGCGGCTTCGCTTGCATCCTGAATCCGCCACCGGCCGGACCACCCGTTGCGGTATTGATAGTGGCGTTCGAGCAGCGGCAGGTCTTCCGCATCGCCGCTCAGGCCCACCGTGTGCAATGCCAACTCAACCGCCTCGGAGCCGGAGGAGGGGAGCGCCAGCACGCGCAGCGCGGCCGCGTGCGCCTCACTCCGGGCCTTCGCACTGAGTGCACCGGCGCGGTCTCCGGCGTGACCCACGAACCACATGAACGCGATGCGCTCGATGTTTGCACCCGTATTGGGCATCGAAGCGAACAACTGCGACAAGGCCCGTTCCGGGTCAAATGTCAGCATGGCGTAGGCGGCGTCGCTGCCCACATCGTAGTCGGGCAGGAACTCCAGCAGGGCTGGAAAAGGGTCGAAGCCCAATGAGCGCAGGGCTTCGGCGTGCTCGTCTGAGACGTCTTTTTGGCGATCCCGCCGGGGCGTGCGCAGGATCAGGCCTACCTCGTCATGGGGGGTCTGGGGAAAGACCAGGCGTGCCTCCAACCCGGCGATGTCTTGCTCGATGCCCAGCAGCGGGAGCCGCATGTTGTAGCCGCCATCGGCACCGACGTCCGCCGGGCGGATAAAGATGTAATCGCGATCCAGCTTGAGCGCCACCTGGTCCTCTAGGCCGCTAAGCCCGCGCACGGAGACCGCAATGGTGGATTCATCCGGCCGGCGGGTTTCGACGGTGACGCAGCGCACGCTGCCGCGTTTTTCGACCGGACCCTTTCGCAGAACATACGCTGCCGGCCCCAGGGTCTTCTCCGGCGCGCGGACAATAATCTTACGGACGGATTCGGCCAGCACCTGAGCCGGCTCGCCCGCGATCTCAAAACTAGTGGTCCGGGAGTCCCCGTCGAAAGGCCCCAGCACCAGAGCGGGACTCGCGGCCGCGACCAACTTGGGGAAACGGTATGCTGCGGTTTCGCGCTGATTACCCGCTATCGGAATGGAGGCGCGAGCCAATTCGCGCCCGCGAAAATCGCGCAGGATCAGGGGCAGGAACTCGCCCGGCGCAACTCCCGTCTGCAGAACCGGCATGCTCCAATGGAAAGCTCCGTCGCGCACGCGCGCCTGCTGGCCCGCGAATTCCACCACGTAATTGGGTTGGCCCTCGAGGGCGCCCGAAAAGCGTTCACCCGCAGCCACATCGTCCGGCAGGTAGACGCGCGCCTGGTTGCCGTTTAGCGTGAAGGTGATGGCCATCAAACCCGGCCCGGTCTCGACCTTCAACGCGTAGGGCGTGACCTGAGCTGTGGCAGCGTTCGCGATCAGGCCAATCAGCCAAAGCCATCTCATGGTTCTCCCATTATCGGCCAACTGTATTGATCCGCGGGATCTTAGTACTAAAGACAAGGCCTTAGAATGCCGATAAATCCCTAAGAGTGCAAACCGCACAGCTATCCCCTGAATTAGCCGATGCCGCTGACGTTCTAAGCGACCAGTTACGCGTGCATTTGCACCGGCTGGCGGTTCTGCTCGAGCCGCACGCCGATCAGATCGACCGCAAGTTTCTAAGCCGCCTGCGGACCCTCGCCTTTGAGCCCAAGCAGAGAATCGCCCTGGCGCAGATCACGCCGGGAGCGGCCTCGCGCATTCTGGCGCAGGGCAAAGCCCCGCTGCATTTCATCGAGCAGGTGGAATATAACGGGCGCCGGCTTGCCAAGTTGAATCTGCCCCCCAGCGCCATTCTCGAAGCGCTCCAGGAATACGACCGGTTGCTCTCGCCGCTGCTGGTTTCGCTGCTGCCCGACGAGCACGCTAACTTTCAGTGGGTCCGCGAACAACTGCACTTTTGCGTCATTCTGACGCTCAATAACGCTTATTATCAGGTCCGCGAGGCGGAAACCCAGGCGTTTTATGAGCTCTTCCGCATTGAGCTTGAATCGCGGAACCTGGAAGAGCTGCTGCGGCGGTTTCTGGAATCGCTGGTGCATGTCTGCAAGGCCGACGCCGGGCGCTTGTACATGTTGAGCGAGGACGGCGCGGCGTGGGTGCTGCAGACCGGCGCACCGCACGCGAGCGCCCTGTCCATTCCTAACCGGCCGGGCTTGGTCCGCAAGCTTTCAAAGCTTCGCTACATGGACGGCAGCAGCCATGCCGATTTCCTGCTCGACCAGCAGTGGCACCAGCGCTTTGCGTCCTGCTGGTCGATCCCGCTCGCCGCCGACGGGCGTACCGCCGGCGTCATGCAGTTCGGTTTCTCGAACTCCTACGAATGGCTGCCCCGCGAACAGGAACTCCTGGCGGCAGCGGCCGAACGCTGCCTGATGGCCGCGGAAAAGGCCCGTCTGATGGAGGATCTGGCGCAGCGTGAAGAGCAAGTCCGGCGCCTGGCCGAGCACATGCTGCATGTCGAGGAAATGGAGCGCCGGCGCATCAGCCGCGAGCTGCACGATGAAGCCGGACAGAGCCTGCTGTGCATCCGCTTGCAGATGGAATTGATTGAGCAGGCGCTGCCTGAAAGCGAATGGGAGCTGCGCGCGAAGCTGGGCGAGGCGCGCGATCTGACCGAGCGTACCATACTTGAGATGCGGCGCTTGATCTCCGCTCTCAGCCCCGCCGTCCTGGAGCAATTAGGGCTCGGTGCGGCCTTGCGGCAGTTAATCAACCGGTTTCAGCGGCTCCATCCGTGCCGGGTGAAACTCCAGCTTTCTAAGATGGGCGCCCTGCCGCAGCAGACCGAGGTCATTACTTATCGTCTTGTACAGGAATGTTTTAACAATATCGGGAAACATGCGGCGGCCCGGCTTGTAAACATTTCGCTGGTTTCCGCCGATGGATTCCTGAAGCTGGTAGTGGAGGATAACGGCGTTGGTTTCAACGTGGAGGAAGCTTTTCAAAAGCGCGAATCCTTCGGCATGTCGGGCATGCGGGAACGAGTAGCCCTGCTGGGCGGAAAGTTCCAGGCCGAAAGCCGTATCGAAGGACCAAAACGGGGTACAAAGATTTCCATCGAACTGCCGATAGCTAAGTAAGGCGATCGCTTAACGACGCGGTAGGGAAGATAACGGAGACGGCATAAACATGGCGAAGATTCGAATCATGCTGGCGGACGATCATACTTTGTTCCGCCAAGGAATCCGCACTCTGATTTCCGCGGAAGCGGACATGGAAGTAGTCGGCGAGGCTCCTAATGGCGGCGATGCCGTCGAAAAAGCCAATGAAGTGCGCCCGGATGTGGTGCTCATGGACATCGGCATGCCGGGGCTAAGTAGTTTCGAAGCCACGCGCCAGATCAAGAAGAACCGGCCCGAGACTAAGGTCCTGTTTCTCACCATGTACGACGACGAAGATTATCTGGTCGAAGGTATGGAAGTGGGCGCCAGCGGCTACGTGCTGAAGGACAGCCCCAGCCAGCAACTGGTGGCCGCGGTACGTGACATCTGCCGCGGGGGCAGCTACCTGAGCCCGCGCATGCTCTCGCAATTAGTCGACGATTTCCGCAGCCGCATCAAGTCGGCCAACCGCCTGCCCCGTTTCGCCACTCTGACGACTCGGGAACGCGAAGTGCTGAAGATGCTCGCGGAAGGCAACTCCGTCAAAGAGATCGCCTGCGACCTGAATTTAAGCGTGAAGACCGTCGAAGCCCACAAGTTCAACCTGATGCGCAAGCTGGACATCCACAACAAAGCGCAGTTGGTGCAGTACGCCATTCAGAAGAAAATCATCAAGATCCCTAACTTGGCGTAAAACAATTCCTCCAGAAGCAAACCTTAAGGCCTCCCGCAAGGGAGGCCTTCTTTTATTGCAATCCGGGAACGCTCCGCAAAAACTCCCCCGCCACTTCCGCCACCGGCCGGTGTCTGCCGTCCACTTGATAATTCAAGTCCTGCATTTTGCGATCCGTGAACTTCCCTGCGAGTTCGGCGAGGGCTGCGCGCAATCCGGGCACCGCGCCTAGCCGATCCTCGCGCGCGGCGATGCAAAGTTCGTAAGGCGGAAACGCATGTTTGTCGTCTTCAAGTACCTTCACATCCAGCTTGGAAAGCAGTCCGTCCGTCGCGTTCGCGGCGATCATGTTCACTTGACCATCTTCGAGAGCCTTATAGAGCAACCCCAGATCCATGGTCTTGATGGCGCTCGACCGCAACGCGTACGTCTGCTGCAAAGCCTTCAATCCGTCCACTCGCTGCTCGAATTCGTAGCCCACGCCCAGCATCCAGGGCTTGGGACTGCGGGCGGCATTGCTGAGGGTTTCCAACTTCTTGTCATTACCGCGCACCACCATCGCGAAGCCGTTGTTGATACCCAGCGAATCGAGCCAGGCCACATGAAACCGCCGCGCGTACTCCGCGCGGACCAGCGCGAGCACTGCCGCCGGATCGGTCTGGACCGGCGCCTTCAAAACCGCTACCAGCGCAGTGCCGGTGTATTCCGGATAGAGATCGATCTCGCCCGCGAGCAGCGCCTGATGCGCTAGCAGCGTTCCTCCGAGGTTCAGCCGCCGCTCCACCTTCTGATGTAGGCGCCGCTCCAGATGTTGGGCGATGATCTCACCCATCACCACCTGTTCGGTAAAGTTCTTGGAGCCTACTCGCAGCGTGCCCGCCCCTGAACTGGAGCATCCCCCCAGTAACAGCGCCAGCGCCGCCGTCACGCTCGCGATAATTTTCGTTCCACCCATCCCAATCCCCCATCCGCCGCCAGCGCCATCAGCGCGGCCGGCACGGCTCCGGCCAGAATCTGCGCTGTATCCACGGAAGCCACTCCACGGAAAATGAACACTCCCAAGCCGCCTCCGCCGATTGCCGCGGCAATCGTCGCCGTACCAATGGTAGTGACCGTCGCCACCCGAATGCCCGCCAGGATCGTCGGCGCGGCCAGCGGCAATTGCACCTGGCGTAGCATCTGCCCGCTGGTCATCCCCATCGCCACTGCGGATTCGCACACCGCCGTGTCCACGCTCGCGATCCCCACGAAGGTGTTTCTGAGTATAGGCAGCAGCGCATACATCACCAACGCGATGATCACGGTGCGCGTCCCGATGCCGCCGATAAAGGGGATTGGAATAAGGAATCCGAACAGCGCCAAGCTGGGGATGGTCTGCATCACGCTCGCGAACCCCAGCAGCGGCCGCCGCCATCCCTCGCGCCGCGTCAGCAGGATGCCCAACGGCACGCCCATCAATATCGCCGCCGCCATTGCACTGATCACCAGCACTAGATGCTCGCCGGTGAGCTGGAGCAGGTCATTCGCTAAATCGGGACGCATCTAGACCTCACTCCAGACTACTCAGAAACGCCAGCGCTTCCTCTGAACGGAGATTGCGGAAGGTCTCTGGATCGGCGGCGAGTTCCAATCGTCCGCGCGTGAGCAACCCGATCCGCGTCCCCAGCCGCAGCGCCTCGCGCACATCGTGAGTCACAAAGATTGAGGTCTTCTGCAGGTTGTGCTGCAAGTCCAAGAACTGCCGCTGCAATTCCACTCTGGTCACCGGATCGAGCGCGCCGAAGGGCTCGTCAAAAAGCAGCAGCGGAGGATCCGCCGCCAGCGCCCGCGCCACTCCCACCCTCTGCCGCTGGCCGCCCGAAAGCTGCCGAGGATAGCGGGCGCGATAGTCTGCCGGCGGCAATCCCATTTCGTCCAGCAATTGCTCCACCCGCTGCTGCACATCCGGTGCCGGCCACCCTTCGAGCGTGGGAACCAACCCCACATTCTGCTCCACGGTGAAATGCGGGAACAATCCCACTTCCTGGATCACATATCCGATGCGCCGCTTCAAACCAATCGGATCCCACTCCGTAGTGGGCCGGCCTTCCACCCGCACTTGCCCCCGAGTAGGGAACAACATCCCATTGGTCATCTTGAGCGCAGTAGTTTTACCGGATCCGCTGCGCCCCAGCAATACCAAGGTTTCACCCGGCTCCACGGTAAAGTTTACTTCCGAGAGAATTTCCCGCCCGCCAACCTCATAAGAGACATCGCGAAACTCGACCAGGGCCATGAAACCGCATTATTCCACGTTGCGGCCGCCGCCGTTGCATCCAAGTCTTACACGACGCCATCTAAATTGGTACCTTGGCAGAGAACGTGCAGTAACGCGGGAGGTACGTCGTGTTGGTAACCCACAACCCCGTTTCAAACCCCGGTGAACTCCTGAAACGTTTTGCGGACGCGCGCGCGGAATCCGATCGGCTATTCGACATCGTTCGCCGTGACGCCCTCTACCAGCGGCCCATCCCGGACCGTCATCGCATCGCGTTTTACTTGGGCCACTTGGAAGCCTTTGAGGGAAACCTGCTGCGGGAAACCGTAGGAGGCATGCCATCGTTCCACCCGGAATTCGACCGGCTCTTCGCCTTCGGTATAGATCCGGTAGGAACCGCGCTCCCTTCCGATCGACCGGAGGACTGGCCGTCACCCGATGAAATTCATGGCTATAACCAACGTATGCGCGAGCAGATCGATGCGCGTGCCGTCAGCGATTCGCAAATTCTGAACGTCGCCATCGAGCATCGCCTGATGCACTGCGAAACGCTCGCCTACATGCTGCACCGTCTGCCGCTGGAACAAAAGGTCCGCCCCGCTTCCGTGCCGCGAGCGGTTTCGAGCGGTCCACTGCAGCCGGCGATGGTCGAAATTGCTGCCGGCCCCGTAGTATTGGGTCTCTCGTCGAGCAGCACAACTTTCGGCTGGGACAATGAATTCGAAGCCCACAGCGTCGTAGTTCCGGACTTCGCCATCGATAAGTACAAGGTAACCAACGGGCAGTACTTAGACTTTATACAATCAGGCGGCTATCAAAATCGCGCTGTGTGGACCGCGGCAGATTGGCAGTGGAAGTCGGAACAGGACATCCGCCATCCCGCATTTTGGCGCCGGAGTAACGATAGCTGGCGATATCGCACGATGTTTGAAGAAATCCCGCTGCCGCTCGATTGGCCGGCCTACGCGAGCCATGCCGAAGCCAGCGCCTATGCACGGTGGTCCGGGAAGAAATTGCCTACGGAAGCTCAATGGCAGCGCGCGGCACAGGGAATTTTGACAGAGTCGATTGCCAACGCAGATTTCAAGAGTTGGGACCCGACGCCGGTCAACGCTTTCCCTGACGCTCAGAGCGATTTCGGCGCCGTAGAGATGGTGGGTAATGGATGGGAGTGGACCTCCACCGTCTTCGCGCCCTTCGCCGGCTTCCAGCCCTTCCGGTTCTATCCCGGCTACTCCGCAAATTTCTTCGACGCCTGCCATTTCGTAATGAAAGGCGGCTCTCCGAGGACCGCTGCTTGTATGCTGCGGCCGTCTTTCCGCAACTGGTTTCAGCCCCATTATCCGTATGTCTACGCAGGCTTCCGCTGCGTAAGCAACTAACCGACACATAAACTCCACTAGAGAGGATTCCATGATCGCTTCCCGTGAACTCACTATCTTCGAGCACAGTTTTGCCGCGGACGTCCAGGCCGGCCTCACCCAGCCTGGGCAAAAGGAACTACCCTCAAAATACTTATACGATACGGTCGGATCGAGGTTATTCGACGTCATTACGGCGCTCCCTGAATACGGAGTGACGCGGGCCGAGGAGCGCATTCTGCGGAAACACGCGGTCGAAATCGTGGAGCGCCTGCACACGCCGCTGACCGTCGCGGAGTTGGGCAGCGGCAGCGGGCAAAAGACTCGCGGACTCCTCGAAGCTTTGTGTCTCCGCGATCCCACTTCCTACTACCCCATTGAAATTTCGCCCGCCGCCCTGGACATGTGCAAGCGCGAGGTCGGCGACATACAAGCCATCAGTATTCTCGGCCTGGAGCGCGATTATCTTGACGGCTTGGCAGAAGTGGCTGCGTCGCGCCGCCAGGGCAAGCCGTTACTGGTACTATTCCTGGGCAGCACCATTGGAAATTTCGATCCGCCCGCGGCGGCAAATTTCCTCCAGGAACTGCGCGGCCTGCTCCAGCCGGGCGATTCATTGTTATTGGGCACCGATCTCGAAAAACCTGTGCCGGTACTGCTCGCAGCTTATGACGATCCGATTGGCGTCACCGCGGCCTTCAACCTGAATCTGCTGGGACGCATCAATCGCGAGCTCGACGGACACTTCGACCTATCTGAATTCGAGCATGTCGCCCGCTTTAACACCAGCGCGCGTCGTGTCGAAATGCATTTGCGCTCGAGCCGCAGACAACGTGTCGCAATCGAAAAAGCGGAATTGTCGATCACCTTCGAAGCAGGTGAGACCATCTGGACCGAAAGCAGCCACAAATATTCGCCCGCCGAGGTCCTGCGCATGGCCCAAGCGAGCGGTTTCCGCTGCGAAGCGCAGTGGGTCGATCGCGAGTGGCCCTTCGCCGAAAACTTGTGGATAGCCGAGTAGGCGCGGCTACTGCTTTCCATTGTAATTCCAGCGCAGCACGCGCCGCCCGTTATTGACCTCGCCCAGGTAGATATTGCCTTTGGAATCGGAAGCCGCGCTGTGGATATGGTAGAACTCACCCACGCCGTGGCCCCCATGTCCGCCGAAGAAGCCCACGATTTCGAGGGTCTCGCGGTTCACGATATCCACCTTCTTGTTGCTGCCGTCCGGTACATAAAAAAACTGCTGCGCTTTGTCGGGTGAGAACGCGATATCGAACGCAGTCCCTTCTGCCGCCGAAGTCTTGCGCTCCACGTACATCTCTTTGACGAAGGTCCCGTCCAAGCGGAATACTTGAATACGATTGTTCACCCGGTCGCCCACGTATACCAAGCCATCGTTCGAAATTCGGATGCCGTGCACCAGATTGAATTGCGGCGAACCTGGGCCCGCATAAACGCGCGTACGGGGCGCACTGTCATCGGGCTTGTTTCCATAGGCGCCCCAGTGGCGTTTGTAGGCTCCGGTATCCGCGTCGAACACCACTACGCGCCGGTTCCCGTAGCCATCCGCCACGAACACCTCGTTGGTTTTCGGATACACTGCAATGCCCGCGGGACGCCCCAGGTTTTCGGTATCGTTGCTGCCACCGCTATTGCCGTGATGTCCGATCTGCAGCAGAAATTTCCCGCTCTTGGTGAACTTCAGAATTTGCGCGTCTTTATCGCCGTTGCCGGTGATCCACACGTTGTCTTTGGAGTCGACAAAAATCCCATGCTCGTTGTCGGGCCATTCGAGACTCTGCCCGCTCCGGGCCTTGCCCGGCCCGCCCCACGCCTGGACCACGTTGCCTGCCTGATCGAATTCGATCACCGCGGGCGCTGGAACGCAGCAGTCTCCTTTACCGGCTTCGAGGTACTTATCGTGCTCGTCCAAGGTTCGCGGACGATGGATCACCCACACGTGGTCGTGAGAATCGACCGACGTGCCCGAAACCTGCCCCAGCATCCAGTTGTTAGGCAGCGGCTTCGGCCAGGAGGGATCCGGCTCGAACTTAGGCAGTTGCGCAGCGGATACCGCCGCGCCAGCGATGACCATCGCAATCCCGCACAGCGCATAGCGCATTCTAGTCCAACGGCTCCAGCTTCACAATCGACGCCCCGTGATTATTGCCCACCCACAGGGCCGGCGTGGCGCCGCGATCATCCACAAACACCCTGCGGATGTTGGTCGAGCGGGGCAGCAGATATTCGTCCATCTTCCCGGTCTTGGGGTCCAGGCGGATCACGCGGTCAGTGGTCATCGATCCGGTCCACACATGCCCGGTCTTGTCGAGCGTCGCATCGTAAGGAGCGCTCCACGCCGTCGGCGCCAGCCACTCCTGAAACTTCTCGGTTTTGATGTCGAACATGCCAATGCGGTTCCCGCGATACTCGCCGAACCAGATGCGCCCTTGCGCGTCCATCTGCCCGCGGCGCGGCGCGGAGTTTTTGGTCGGCGTCGGCCACAGCGAAATCTGCCCAGTCTTCGCATCCACTCGCCCGATGTGCTCTTGTGCGAAATCGGTGAAGTAGGCGTTGTTATGCGCGTCAGGGATCACGTCGTAGATGTTGTGGTTTTCGCCTTCCTTCGAATCTTTAAAGGGCGCGAACGTTTCGGTTTTCCCGGTGGCCAGATCGTAGCGGTGAATCACGGCGAAGCCATTGTTCTGCGACCACACCTTGCCATCCACGTAGCTGCTCTGCGGAGCCGCCATGTTGATCTGCGTCATGTCCTTGTTGTATTCGGCCGGCGGCAGGAAGATCTGGAACTTCTCGGTCGCACGATCGAACTTGGCGATCGCCGCCTGGAAGGTCATCCCGAACCAGAGATTCCCGTCGTGATCGGCCTCCAGGCCCAGTTCTCCCGTGGGCCAGCCCGGCTTTTGAATCGGAATGCTGTATTCCGTGATCTTTCCGGTCTTCGGGTCCATTTTGCCCACGGTCTGCTCGCCGAAACTCGAATACCAAACGTTGCCATCGGCGTCGAGCATCACGTCGTGCGGTTCGATAGTACGCCGCGGGAGATCGTATTCCGTAATGATCACCTTGGTCCCGCTGCCCCTGGGCCGCGGCAGTGTCTTGAAATCGTAAGCCCAAGTCGGCTGCTTGCTCAGATTGTAAGCCGCCAGGAAGTCGGCCTGACGCTGGCGGGTCTTCTGCAATTCGTCGCCCCGTACCTCCAGCATCCGCATCGCCAGACGCTTTTGCGGATGGTACGGGAAGGACTGGTTCGCATAGTTTCCCATGCGCTCCATCACCTTCATGAAATCCGCCGCATCGTGCTTCGATCGCAGGATGCGCTCGAGGGTGTGGCATTGCACGCAATTCAGCAGGAAGCCCTTTTGCTGATCAGTCGTAGGAATACTGTCGATCCATTCCGCATTGGTGATCTGCGCGGCCAGATTCTGGGCCTTGTGGAGCTTCAGATCCACCGCCGCCGCCTGGGCCGGCGAGACCTCGACAGAGCCCGGGTCGTCCAGCTCATAACCCACCGCGCGGATGCGCAACGAGTATTGCCCCGCCTCCAGCCGGTTGCGCGGGAAACTGTAACGCCCGTGCTGATCGCTGGCTACGGTGATGGTGATGCTGCCGCCGCTCTTCTTGGCGCTCACCATCACGCCTTCCATGGGACCCTCTTCGGAGGAACTCACCACCCCGCTCAGCGCCGCCGCGCTGGGAGTCTCGCTCCGCAGTGAACTCGACCCCCCGAAAAACAAAGTGACCCCGAAAGCGGCCGTCACGATCAGCAAAAGCGTTCTTGTGCGCATGGGCGCTCCTATTTCTCAGGCGTGTCGCCGGGCGCGCCGGTGTTCGAGGAACCCAGAAACAGCTTCTTACCATCCGTGAAGGTCACGTCGCGGCCGTTGGCTTTGTTCGACCCGTCCTTCGATTGATATCCGTCGACTAGGATCTCCATGCCTGCCGTTACCGATGCCTTGGTGACGCCGCGCCGCAACAGCGTGTTGGGACTGCCGCATTCCACCATCCAGTTAGTCACCTTGCCGTCGGCGTCCTTCACGTCAATGTGGATCCAGGCGTGCGGATTGATCCACTCCATTTTGGTCACGGTGCCATGCAGCTTCACCGGCTTGTTGCCGTCGAACTCCGCCGTGAACGCGTGATGCGCCCATACCGGCGCCACTAGCAGCGCCGCACCCATCGCTAATCCGATACCCTTTGATCGCATAAACGCTCCTTTGTACTTATTTTTGCCGGTCTTTTTCTTCCGCGCGCGCTCCGCTCAAGATGCCCACCAACGAATAGTTGCCTTCGTGGCACGCGTATTCGTAAAGCGGCCCACCCGTTTTGGACAGCGTCATCTGCGCCGTCCAGGGCTTGGTAAAGGTGGCCGGATCCTCCACCTTGAACTCATAAAGGATCGTGTCCGCATCTGTGCGCGTAAAGCGTTCCACCAGATGCAGATTCTCGCTCGCCCCATGGAAGCGGGTCTTATCCGTGAAATTCGTGGTATCGACCACCAAAGTGTTGCCATCCCAGTGGCCCCGCGGATCTCCCATCCACTGGCGCACGCTCGACGGCAAGTGCGGACGCCCGTCCAAGGGAATCATCCGCGCTTCATGAATCATTTCGATAAAGATCACCACGTATCCGGGGATCTGCAGGATCTGATAATTGCTGTTGTAAGGGCCCGGCATCATCGGCGGACCCGCCGTAGGCCACAAAATACAGCGCTCGCCTAAGGACCGGTTCTCCGGCCCGTCGGCGGCATGCAGTCTTATGTCCGCCGCCCGAGCGGCCGCGCGCCTCTCGCCATCCGGCGTCAGCGCGGGAATGTGGCCGTCCGGCGGATCGATAACCAGCGAAGTCCGCCGGGTTTTCACCACTCTGGTTCCGCGGTCCCACCACGCGGCGTTGTAGCCCAGTGCCACATCGGTTTGTACGCTGGCCGGACGCCGATCCACATCATTGCGTTCAGCCATCTGCTTCTCATAGGCGACGGCTTCGGCTTCCGTAAAGAAAGCTTTCCCAGCAAGCTCCGGAGGCCGCTCCAGTGGAGTGATTGTAGCGTTGGTCCAGATGCCTTCGAGATTGGGCTGGCCGTCGGCTACCCGCGGCGCTGGCGCCTGTTTCTGCGCCGTTGCCGGGAGCGCCATTAGCGCGGCCAAGCCGAGTCCCGCGAGAGTCACATGGATGATTTTCATCACGCGCTACTTCCTGGCCCCACCGGCAGCCTTCTTCTCCTGCGCGCGCGCTCCAGCTAGAACATCGGGGAGCGCATAATTTCCTTCGTGGCACGCATATTCGTAGATCGGCCCGGCTGCCTTCGTCATCGGAACCGACGCGGACCAAGGCTTGGTAAACGTGGCCGGATCCTTCACCGTGAAATCATACGTGAGCGTGTTCGCATCCGTACGCGTGAACCGCTCCACCAACCGCATATTCTGCGTAGCTCCGCGAAAGTGCGACTTGCCCGTGAAATTGGTAGTCTCGACCACTAGCGTGTTGCCTTCCCAGTGTCCGCGGGGGTCACCCATCCACTGCCGCACGTTGGCCGGCAAATGCGGACGGCCGTCCAAAGGGATGATGCGTACATCGTGGATCATCTCGACCACGATCGCCACATATCCCGGCGCCTGGAAGATCTGATAGTTGTCGTTGTACGGACCCGGCAGCATCGGCGGCCCGGCAGTTCCCCACGACAGGCACCTGTCGGTCAATGCCAGGTCTTCCGGCCCGTCCGCCGGATGCATCCGCGAATACTCGGCGGCAGCCGCCAAGCGCTTCAGCCCTTCCGCGCTGTAAGGAATCTTCCCGTCAGCCGGATCGATGATTAGCGAAGTGCGCAGCGTCGGCACCACCTTGGTTCCGCGGTCAAACCAGGCCTGATTGTAGGCGCCGGCAACATCGGAGGCCCCCTCCCCGGCGCGCCGATCCCGATTGTTCTGCTGCAGCCATTCCTTTTCATAAGCCGCCGCTTCGGCGGGCGTAAAAAATGCTTTTCCGGACAAGTCAGCGGGCCGCTCGAGCGGCGTGATGGTGGCGTTATTCCAGATACCTTGCAGGTCCGGCTGACCATCCGCCGTTCGCGGCACAACATAAGCAACAGCCTTCACCCGCGCTTGCCCCTGGACCAACGGCGCCCCCAGACACGCTGCCGCGATTCCTAACACGATTGAATAACGCTTCACCACGACCTCATTTACGGCTTTTTGCGATACTGCCCGTACATCAGCTCTTCCACAAACTCCACGCACTTGAATTCCATAAGCTGGACGTTCTTTTCCAGTCGCCGGTAAATCGGCATGCTGATCTTCCACGGCTTGGTGAACACGTTCTTATCGTCTATGGTGGCTTCATACATCAGCGTGTCCGGCCCGCGCAGGGTATAGCGTTCGACCACATGCAGCGCGTCGCTATGGAAGTCGCCAGCGCGATCAAACCAGGTTTGATCGTTCAAACCGGTCACATCCACCACCAGCGTATCGCCTTCCCAATGCCCGACAGATTGCCCCATCCAACTGTCGATCGGAGCTGGTCCCGGGTCCTTCATATAGATGGTCCGTGCCGCGTTCGCATATTCGTAGCTCATCAGGATGTATTGCGGCGTCTGCACGATTTGAAACGGAAACGGCATATACGTCGCGCGCGGTACGCCCGGCAGATAGCACTTCACTTCCGGATCCAACTTCAACCGGTTGGTGAAATTCGTCTTCTTCGTCGCCAGGGCTTCCGGCTTATATGGAATCGTCTCGCCTTCCACCACACCCTGCCCCGGCGGCATTGCGCCAATCGCGCCCAGCGGGATCATGGGACCCGCGGCCGCCGCATGACCTTCGAGATCCCAGTTAGCCGTGGTCAGAACCTGCCAGATTCCGTTCAGGTTGGGCTTACCGTCCGCAGTCCGCGGCCCTCGAGCCGCCGTAGCCTGCCCCGCCGCCGGCAATGACAGCGCGAGGGTCGCCATAGTGATCATCCAGCCTCTAAGTGGTTGCAGCAAACCGATCCTCCCGGCACGCCCTAGTGAATTCTGCCTATGGCAGCGAATTTGATCGTACATTCGGCCCATTTCGAAGTCAACCCAACGGCGGCCCCACTGTCTCAGCTCTGTTGGGTTGCAAATCACAAGCCGGACCAGGAAACGATGATCGCGAGCGGATTACATAAACCCTTCATTTCGATTTAATACCCCTGTAAACATTCACCGCTAGGCTAGGGCCCTAGGAGACTCACTCAATGCACAAGACACTGCAAGCGGCAACCCTAGCATCTGGCGCCCGGGCCAGATCGCGCACCGCGTCTTACCCTTGCAACTGGAGGGCAAATGCCATCTGAAATCGATTCCGAAACTCCTCAGGACGCCACGGAAGTTCACTCGCCTCGCGCCATGAGCGCAATGTCTCGCGCCAACGGCGCCAAATCCCGCGGCCCAGCCACTGCCGCCGGCCGGGCCCGCTCCTCCCGCAACAGCATCCGCCACGGATTGCGGGCTAAAACTGTCGTACTCCCAACCGAATCCGCCAGAGACTATCCCAGAGACTATCAGTGTCTCCTCGAATCATATATCGATCACTTTCAACCCGCGACCGGCGTCGAAAACGATCTGCTTGTGGCCCTGGCCGCCGCCCGTTGGCGCTTGCACCGCATTTGACCCATCGAATCCAGACTCGTCAACACTGAAATGATGCGCTGCGAGGACGACCTTGACGAACAGTTTGCCAATATAGACAATCACGATCGCCTGGCGTGGGTGTTTGAGAAGCTGGCTAACCGCGGACACAGCCTCACCTTGTTGGTCCGCTATGAAGGCACTCTGAGCCGTTCTTTTGACCGTGCCTTCACACAGTTGCTGCAGCTTCAATCGATGCGGCTGGCTCGGCAAAACCCACAACCAAACGAACCCAAGCCGGATGCCTCATTCGTTCTCCCGCGCGGGCCCGGCCCCGGCAAAAAACCGCCGCAACACCCCGGAACCCAGCCACCACAGGCCGGCGACGATCACCAGCAGCATCAGCCAAAACAGGATACTTGCCAGGAGAGTGGAGTTGACTTCGGGCCATTCGAAGCGGAACAGGCGCAACCGGTCCCAGCGATCCATCATCCAGTGCCAGGCCGTATGCGCTACCAGAGCCGACAAAACGATGGTTCCCATGCGCTCGGCGACGCCGTAGCGAAACAGCAATTCGAGTCCGGGAACCATTATCGCCAACACCAGCAGCTGCCCCAGTTCCACGCCAATATTGAACGACAGCAAGGACGTCAGCAGGTGGTCGCCGGCGAACTGTAGCGTCTGCTTGAGTGCGAACGAAAACCCGAACCCGTGCACCAGCCCGAATCCGAACGCCATCATCCAGCGGTGTCTGACGCTGCTGGTCGTCACAATATTTTCGAGCGCCATGTAGACAATAGAGGCCGCAATCAGGGTCTCGATCAGCGGCGGAAACCACAGCGCATCCGGCCCCAGATTATAGGCCGAAGCGAGCAGCGTGATCGAATGCGCTACGGTGAACGCCGTCACCACCGGTATCAAGCCGCGAAAGCGCCGGAACGGAATTACCAGGCACAGCAGGAACAACAGGTGGTCGGTGCCATCTAAAATATGCAGGAACCCTTCGCGCACGAACCGCGCAGCCGCCTGATACCACTGCGGGTCGAGTTTCACCAGTCCGGGGTCGCCATCAAATTCGAAAGCTCGAACCACGTAGGCGCCGCCTTTCTCCGGCACCAGGAAGCGCAGTGCCGTCACCGTGCGGACGCCCAGGCGGTCAAGCGCCGGATGAATCGTGAACTTCGAGCGCTCCGATTGAATCGGGTACTCGAACAGCACGTCCAGCATGGTCTGGTTCCACACCACCTCGGTGGCGAGAGGCAGCCCTGGCCCCGTGACGTGTGCCACCGCCTGTTCGTATGTTGCGAAGGCGCGGTCGGATTCGAGCGAGACCATGGTCGCCACCACCCGCGGTTTGGTCAGCCGCGCGTCGCCTTCGTAGAGCTCAATCGCGTCGGAGATCCACAGAGTCGCGGCGTCCGCCAGGAGGGGCCCGGTCCGCGCCAGGTCCAGATAGCCCGGGCCCTTCTGCGGAAACTCGACGTCGCGCATAGCCTTCATTGGCGCGCGCACCAGCAGCCGCAGCCGGTGGCCCTCGGGCTTGAGGAAGGCCTGCACGGTCACATCGTTCGGAATGTCATGAGCCATCGCGCCCAGCGCTGCCGCCAGTGCGATTATCACCAGACGCATGGGAATTCGCCGTGTAAAGTAGCTTACATCCGTGGATGGGATCGTGTATAGTAGCTCAACATGAAACGTAATCTCTACATCGGAACCGCGTTTCTGACCGCCATCGCCGCACTCGGAATCGGCTCACTGATCCTCGGCAGACGGGCCGTCGTCGAAGCCGCCGCCGTTCAGGCGCCGCGGTTTGAAGTCGATCCCATGTGGCCCAAGCCCCTCCCCAATCATTGGGTGATGGGCAACACCATCGGCGTATCGGTTGACGCCAGCGATCACGTCTGGATTATCCACCGCGCGGGCTCGCTCGAACCGAAAGAGATTTATGCCAGCACGACGCCGCCGGGAGCCACCTGCTGTCTGCCCGCACCTCCGGTTCTCGAGTTCGATCAGGAGGGCAACCTCATCGGCCACTGGGGCGGACCCGGCCAGGGCTACGATTGGCCCGAGTCGAACCATGGCATCACGGTCGATTACAAAGGCAACGTGTGGATCGGCGGCAACGGCCGAGGCCCGCAGCCGAAGGGGCAGGCGCCCGTCGAGGGCCAGGCTCCGCCCGCGGCCCTGTTCAAAGACAACGAAATTCTAAAGTTCACGCAGGACGGAAAGTTCCTGATGCAGATCGGCAAGCCCGGCCAGAGCAAGGGCAGCAACGATATTGAAAACCTCAAAGGTCCCGCCAAGATGTTCGTCGACCGCAAGACCAACGAACTGTACGTCGCCGACGGCTACGGCAATCATCGCGTGATCGTCTTCGATGCTGACACCGGCAAGTACAAGCGTCACTGGGGCGCCTACGGCAAGAAGCCCGACGACACCAACCTGGGCAATTACAACCCGGATGCGCCGGTCGCGCAACAGTTCCGCAATCCGGTGCATTGCGCAGAGCTCTCAAACGACAACCTGCTATATGTGTGCGATCGCGTCAACGACCGCATCCAGGTCTTCAAACCAGACGGGACTTTCGTTAAAGAAGTCTTCATCGCCAAGCGCACCCTTGGCGACGGCTCGGTTTGGGATATCGCCTTCTCGAAAGATCCGCAGCAGAAATACATCTACCTGGCCGACGGCGCCAACGAAAAGGTGTACGTGATGTTGCGCGACTCACTCGAAATCCTCACCAGCTTCGGTGATGGCGGACGCCAGCCCGGCGAGTTCTACGCGGTCCACAGCATCGCGACGGACTCCAAAGGCAACGTCTACACCACTGAAACCTATCGCGGCCAGCGCGTGCAGAAGTTCACCTACAAAGGCCTCGCGGCGGTTACCAAGATGGACCAGGGCGTAGTCTGGCCCGGAAAGAAGTAGCGACGACGACGCTAAGCGATGTGCGCACCCTGCGTGTCGACGTACACCGCATACAAGGACTGGCTGCCGGCCATAAACAAGCGGTTGCGCTTACTACCGCCAAAGCACACGTTGGCGCAGGTCTCGGGCATGCGGATCATGCCGATGCGTTCGCCGTTCGGGGTAATCACCTGCACGCCGGGACGCGCCCCCGCCCAGATATTGCCGTCGATGTCGCAGCGGATTCCGTCGGCCGCGGTGGGCATGCCACCGCTTCCCGGGATGTCCAGTTGGATAAACCGCTTGCCGTTGCGCAGCGCCTTGCCGTCCAGATCAAAGACCCAGATCTGCCGCGCTGCGCCCGTATCCGCCAGATACACCTTCTTATAGTCCGGCGAGAAGCAAATGCCGTTAGGCCCATCGGTGTCGTCGAATACTTTGTCGAGCTGCCCGCTTTTCGGATCGGCGCGGTACACCGCGGGTTTCACTTCAGGCTCCGCCTTGAACGCCTCGTAATTGCCGCGGATGCCATAGGTGGGATCGGTGAACCAAATGCCGCCGTCAGGATGCACCACGATGTCGTTGGGCGAGTTCAGACGCTTGCCTTGATACTTGTCGGCGATCACCGTGACCGCGCCCGAGGGTTCATAGCGCTCGACGCGCCGCCCACCGTGCTCGCAGGAAAGCTGGCGCCCTTCGTAATCGAAGGTGTTTCCGTTACTGTAGCCCGATGGATTGCGGAACACGCTCACATGGCCGTCGTCCTCAAGCCAGCGCATCTGCACATTGTTCGGAATGTCGCTCCACACTAGATAGCGTCCGACGCCATTCCACGCCGGGCCCTCCGCCCACAGGGTCCCCGTGTACAGGCGCTTGATGACGGTGTTGCCGATGATGTAACGGCGGAAGCGATTGTCGAGAGCGACGATGTCGGGATCGGGATACTGCACCGGCATGGCGCCAGACCAATCGCGTGGAGTTGGAACGGGCGACACCTGCTGCGCGCGTGCGGCCACCGGCACCAAGGCGGCGCCACCCAATGTGGACAGCAGGAACGATCGACGATCCGTGAGGTTTGCCATAACCGTTATGGTATACCGCAGTCGTCGCGGCTACGCCAGCAGGGCGCTGCAAGAATGGCGCTGCAAGAATAGACTTCCCAAAAGACGCGTGATAAACTTCTCAATTCCGTTCGGCACTTTCAGGAGGTGTCCATGAGGTTCCCTCTCCTCGTTAGCTTCATCACTATCGCAACGCTATTCATTACCGTGCCTCCCGCCACCGCGCAGGAATTGACTCCCGCGCAGCTCAATGCGCGCGCCAAAGCGCGGAACGTGCCCGAGATTCCGTTTGACTCGGCGCCGAATTTCTTGAAGCTGCCGCCCAACGTGTATCTGGGGGAAGGCATCGGAGTGGCTACCAATTCGAAGGGCCATATTTTTGTCTATACGCGCAGCCAGGAAACGCGTCTGTTTGAGTTCGATCAGCGGGGCGTGTTCGTGCGCGAGATCGGCGAAGGCCTTTATGGATTCGTGTTCGCGCATGCGGTCCGGGTGGATAAAGACGACAACATCTGGGCCGTGGATGAAGGCTCGAACATGGTCATCAAGTTCAATCCCACGGGGCAGGTGGTAATGCTGCTCGGCAGGCGTCCGGAGTCGGTGGAGGGTTTGGAGCGCACGCCCGCGCCGAATGCTCCGGTGCCGCCCGCGCAGCCGTACTTATTCAATCGGCCGACCGACGTCGCCTGGGATGCCGCGGGGAATATTTTCGTCTCCGATGGTTACGGCAATTCGCGCGTCGTGAAGTACGACAAGAACGGCCGCTTCATTACTTCGGCGGGAACCAAGGGGAACGCGCCGGGCCAACTGAACCTGCCGCATTCGATCGCCACCGACGCCAAGGGTTTCGTCTACGTGGGCGACCGCAGCAACCGCCGCATCGAGGTGTTCGACAACGATCTGACCTTCAAGGCCATTTACGACAACGTCGGGGCGCCGTGGGCGCTGTGCATCACCCCGGGGCCGCACCAGTATCTGTACAGCTCCAATTCAAACCCTGATAACAATGTGGCGGAGCTGGCCGCGGTTACCGGCGAAATTTACAAGATGGAGCTGGACGGCACCGTCGTCGGCAAGTTCGGCAAAGCCGGCAAGCAGCTGGGCGCGTTCACCACCGTGCATGAAATCGATTGCCGCAATGAAAACCAGCTAATGGTTTCCGAGATCACAGGGTGGCGCGTGCAGAAGCTGACCCTGCATCCCGAAAAGGCTTCGAAATAGGAGACTGCCATGAAACTGATCGCGTCCCTGATTTTCATTGCGACACTCTCCGCGCAGAGTGTTCCTGAGATCCCCTATGACTCGGCTCCGCATCTTCTTAAGATGCCGCCGCATCTCTATTTGGGCGAAGCGGCGGGAGTTGCCACTAATTCCAAGGGCAACATATTTGTTTATACGCGAACTGGATCGAGCAACGCCACCATGGGAGGTTCGCGTACCTTTACTCACGGCGGCGCGCGTCTGTTTGAATTTGCGCCGAACGGGACCTTCCTGCGCGAGATCGGGCAGGGCTTGTACGGATTCCTGTTCGCGCATGTCGTCCGGATCGATCCGCAGGACAACATCTGGGTGGTGGATGAAGGCTCCAGCATGGTGATCAAGTTCGACCCCGCCGGGCGCGTCCTGATGACCTTGGGCCGCAAGCCGGAAGCGGTTCGCGTGCCGGCCGCAGAGCCGGGCGAAGGAGGACCTGGCGGCCGCGGCGGCCTTCCGGGCGCGGGCGTCGCCGGCGATAATTTCAACCGTCCTACCGATGTTGCCTGGGACGCGGCGGGCAACATCTTCGTGTCCGACGGCTATGGCAACTCGCGCGTGGCGAAGTTCGACAAGAACGGAAAGTTCATCAAGTCCTGGGGCTCCAAGGGAACCGGGCCGGGTCAGTTCGATCTGTTGCACACGATCGCCGTGGACCCGCAGGGGAATGTGTACGTGGGTGACCGCTCGAACAAACGCATCCAGGTTTTCGATAACGATGGAACCTTCAAGACGCAGTACACCAACGTCGGCGCGCCTTACGCGATTTGCATTTCCGGTGGCGCGCATCCTTACCTATACACTTCCAATTCGAACCCCAGCACTTCAATGGACAACGGCGAGATCTACAAGATGGAGCTCGACGGTCGCGTTCTGGGCAAGTTCGGCAAGGCCGGGAAGCTGATCAAGGAGCTAGGTACGGTGCATGAGATCGATTGCCGCAATCCCAACGAGATCTTTGCAGGGGAATTGACCAACTGGCGGGTGCAGAAACTGGTGTTGCATCCGAC
>Ga0105240_10002653_pt1 | contig 28473 bp, 30 predicted proteins | sample KBSC54metaG_FD_80426 | JGI IMG/M metagenome (GOLD analysis project Ga0105240, IMG submission 80426) | Corn rhizosphere microbial communities from Kellogg Biological Station, Michigan, USA - KBS C5-4 metaG | ecosystem: Host-associated > Plants > Roots > Rhizosphere > Soil | place: Michigan, USA... | reverse complement strand
TTAAAGTACTGCGAATATTCATAGCATCTTCTGCATAAGATTCTACATATTTCATCGTCTCTGGAAGCCGTTGCATAATACGTTCAGCAACTTGCGATTTCATATCCTGATATTTTTCTCCGCCAATTGCGTAAACAACAAGTGGACGAATCACACCTGCTTGCATATCAATTTCTTGTTTAACATGGCGATTAACTAAATCAATAACACGCGCAGAATGTGTACCAGAAAATAATTCTTCCATCATGTGGCGAGAAGTTAAAAGCTGTTTGGAAATTAACGCTGCGTAGTCGGCTGCAACTTCATTTTGACGCTTAATAAACAAACCTTGCCACGTGTAGCCCAATATTTTCTTAGGGTAAAGTGGTCGAAACATCATTTGTAATGCAATCCAGTCACTGAAAAAACCCACAAAGCCGCCAAACATTGGCAGCATCCAAGGATATTTACCTTGCGTGATAATCCAGCAAAGCATCTGAATCACACCAATACCGAAGCCAAATACAAATCCGACATTACTAAAAAATTTAAATTCTTGTTTGCCCACTCGTTTAAAAATATTGTTGAGTAGGCGTTTGTCTTTAAGCAAGTTGCTGATAACAAGATGTTTAATGTCAAAATATCGGTTCACATCACGTTGTACTTCACTCATGATGTGCTCAACAATCTCGGGTGCTTTTGATTGTACACGACGAATGAGTCTTTGACGCGCAAACTCTGGCATACCTTCCCATAATCCCGGCTGATACTCTTGCGCAACATCACGGGTAATATCTTCTGCTGCGGCAAGCAGTGGTTTTTCTATTTCTTTGGCAATACGTTTAGGATCTAGGCGTGCAAAAATTTCTTCAGGTTTAATGAGTTTGGCTGTCATGAGCTCAACAGCAATTGTTGCCATTTTCTCGGCTTTGCGTGGCACGATACCTTGCCAACCTAGAAATGGTTTAATGCCTTTAAACTCAAGTGGCGAAAACATCATCTGAATGGCGATCACCTTGGTGATGTAGCCAATTAAACCACTCATAAAAGGAATAGAGATATACAACCAAAAATGTTGCTGGAAATCTGCAATCATAGTTTGAAGCATTGTTGTTCCTTAGATTTCTATTGATTTTGATAGGGGGCAACAAGCCATAAAAATGGATAATTGTTTAAGCACAGACAAATATCGCTTATGGTATTTACCTTTCCGTGGTAATGCCTGTTTTATCGGCTCATCTTAACATCAAATTCATGGTGATGTTGCATAGAATGTGATGAATTTATCAATACGTATGAAGTTTTTAAGACTAATCCAGATGTTTGATAAATATAAGTAAATATTAATTTATGTCAAAGAATTCAACGATAGAAATGATTCAGAAATGAAAAAAATAAGATATATGATGATTTGCGGTGCGCCGAAGCGTGAAAAATGTTAAAATGGCGCGCTTAATTCTTTTGCCATTTAGTGGTTTGTCATGACTACCAATACTCAAATTACTGAAGATCGTATCCTGATTCTGGATTTCGGCTCTCAATATAGCCAGCTCATTGCACGTCGTGTACGTGAAGCCGGTGTTTACTCTGAAATGTATGCTTTTGATATGTCTGAAGAAGACGTTCGCGCTTTTAAGCCAAATGGCATTATTTTGTCAGGTGGACCTGAGAGTGTGCATGAAGAAGGCAGCCCACGTGCACCACAAGTGGTGTTTGAGTTGGGTGTTCCAGTATTGGGTATTTGCTATGGCTTGCAAACCATGTCTGAACAGTTAGGCGGTAAAGTTGAGCCGGGTACTGTACATGAGTTTGGTTATGCCGAAGTTGATATCGTTAAACGTGACCAATTGATTGGCAACTTACAAGATCGTGAAGACCAACTTCATGTCTGGATGAGCCATGGCGACAAAGTGAGCCAGATTCCAGAAGGTTTTAGCATTACTGCAAGCACACCAAGTTGTCCTGTTGCTGCTGTAAGTGATGAAACACGCCGTTTCTATGGTGTGCAATTCCACCCAGAAGTAACGCACACGGCAAAAGGTGAAGAATTACTTGCAAATTTTGTTCATAAAATTTGTGGATGTGGCGGTCTTTGGACACCTGAACACATCATTGATTTGCGTGTAGAACAGCTACGTGAACAGATCGGTGATGAAAAAGTTCTTTTAGGTCTTTCTGGTGGTGTTGACTCATCTGTAGTTGCTGCGCTTTTACATAAAGCAATTGGCGACCAGTTAACATGCGTATTCGTTGATAACGGTTTACTTCGTTTAAACGAAGGTGACCAAGTAATGCAAATGTTTGCTGAAAACATGGGTATTCGTGTTATTCGTGCAGATGCTGAACAACGTTTCTTAACTGCATTGGCTGGTGAAGTTGATCCAGAGAAAAAACGTAAAATCATTGGTCGTGAGTTTATTGAAGTTTTTGCTGAAGAAGCACGTAAACTTGATGGCGTGAAATTCTTAGCACAAGGTACGATTTACCCAGACGTAATCGAATCTGCTGCAAGCAAACAAGGTAAAGCGCACGTTATTAAATCTCACCACAACGTGGGTGGCTTACCAGACGATTTAGAGTTTGAGTTAGTTGAACCTTTACGTGACTTGTTTAAAGATGAAGTTCGTAAATTAGGTACGACACTTGGCTTGCCACATAGCATGATTTACCGTCATCCATTCCCGGGCCCTGGTTTAGGTGTTCGTATTTTGGGTGAAGTGAAAAAAGAATATGCGGATATTCTTCGTCTTGCTGATGATATCTTTATGCAAGAGCTTCGCGACAGCGGCTGGTATGACAAAACAGCTCAAGCATTTGCCGTATTCCAACCTGTTAAGTCAGTTGGTGTAGTCGGTGATGGTCGTCGTTATGCATGGGTAATCGCACTTCGTGCAGTTGAAACAGTTGACTTTATGACAGCTCGTTTTGCACATTTACCATACGAACTAGTTGATAAAATCTCAACACGTATTATGAATGAAATTAAAGATGTATCACGTGTTGTATACGACGTGTCATCTAAACCACCAGCAACGATTGAGTGGGAGTAAAATTGGGATTTCAAAATGCAACGCATTTTGCCAATTTTACGCCAAGAGCTATGCTCGCGGCAGTGACATTTTAGAATAGATTAAGAAAAAGCCGACTTGGAAAAGTCGGCTTTTTCTATCTTGATTAATGAAGTTGAGGCCTTTAATAGATTTCTATTAAAGACTCAAATTTTTTCTTATAAGCGTCACTATATTGTTAATTTAAGAGATAATTAAAAACTAAGGAATAGGGTAGGGGTACAGGCGGGCCTATCAAAATGCTCTTATACATACAATTTTTTAAGTGAAAAATTCATTTATTATTAATAAGTAGCTTTAAGCTGAAGAAATAACTTTATGAAAAAAATATTAATAGCCTTCTCAAGTGTAGATGGACAGACATTTAAAATTTGTAATGAAATTAGACATATATTAGTTAATGATAGGCATCAAGTTGATGTTTTCTCTATTAATGAGTGTTCTAAAATTAAAGAAGACTATTCATTTATTCTTATTGCTGCCAGTATTAGATATGGAAATTATCATAAATCCGTTTATAAATTCATTGAGGATAATTTATGTACAATAGAGCAAACAGCCAATGGTTTTCTTTCGGTAAGTGCAACTGCTAGAAAAATTGGTCGAGATGATCCCCTAACAGATATATACATTCAAAAACTTAAGAAAAGAACAGGTTGGACCCCTTGTCTTGTTAAAATTATAGCAGGAGCAATTGATTACCCAAAATATAAGCTGTTTGATCGTTTTATGATTCAAATGATTATGTTAATAACTGATGGTCCTGTAGATACTTCAAAGAGCTTTGAATTTACTAATTGGCATAAAGTGAGGCTATTTAGTCTTGAAATATCTAATAAATTAAAAAGTTAAATATAATTGGATATTATCTAAATTTAAAATTATTCTTGTTTCGTGAGTTATATATTTATCAATGCTATAGAAAACAGAACAGATTAGAGATACATATTTATTGGATATTACCAGTAGAAAGAGTGCATAAGTACTTTTTCTACTGCTTAGGTTTTGTAATAGAAATTGGTAGAGCTTATTAAATATAAATATCAAATTCTAAATTTACATCACAAGCAGCTTGTCCTCCACGTATCCCCCAATTTTCTGTGGGGAATTCCCGAATAAGAATTTTGATATGGTCGTCTGGTATATCTAGCAGGGATAATTTTTTAACGATTGACTGATATAAAGTTCTCTTAGTTTCTATTGAACGACCAGCAAAGCAGTCAATCTGAATTAAAGTAAAGCATTCGGGTTTTGTCAAATTTGGTGGACAGAGAAATAAATGTGGCTCATGTATGTTTAAGCGAATATCTCTATCCTGATCAGGCAATTTTAGTACCTGTTTACATGCAAGATAAACAGCATTTATAAGTTGCTCCTCAAACTGGGGCGAATATTTATTTCTAATATCAATACTTATTGTAGGCATGATTCTTTAGTGCTTTTATAATCTAAGAAAATGATAATACATTGATCGGATAAATATTTCTTTTAATTTTATGATAGATAAATAAAAGGTTATTTATTACGAAAGATAGTTATTTTTAAACAATAGAGTATAAAAACTGAAATTCTGTAAGAAGCATAGAGAGAAATAAGCTTATGCCACTATTAAATGAAATAAGAGCTAAAATTGAAAGAGATTTCCATAGACAACTACCAGATATATATTTTGAATTATTAAAATTTTCAAATGGTTTTTTATTTGAAAGCGGCGTAGTTATTTATTCTCCTGATGAGGTTTTTGAAAGAAATCAAACTTTTGAAGTGCAAAAGTATGCTGGAGATTATTTAGCCATAGGTGATGATAGTGGTGGAATATCAATTCTTATACCATTTCTAGGGACAGGTGTTTTTGCCGTAGATCAAGGCAGCATGGATCCTAATGACATGAGTAAAATTAGTGATTCCTTAATGAACTGGTTTAAAGCTGGATGCCAAATCTAGCTTTTGGCAAATGAATTTTAAATAAGATAAATAAACCAAAACTGGTTTGACGAGAATAGTTTTTAAGAGTGCTTGAGCACTCTTTTTTTATTACTTAACTTTTAAAGCTTAAAATGAATTTTAATAATTATCAAAATGATAAATCTATTCTTATTACTTATTCTTGAAAAAAGATATGTTAAGATATATCTTAATAATTATAAATTGATCATTTTTAGGTTTTAAAAGATGAAACAACAATCAGAACATCATCATGCTGAACACAATGGGCATCATCGAGAACATCACCGTTCAGGGCGTCGCGGAAGACTTTTTGAAGCTGGACGTATGAAACTTTTAGTACTTCACCTCATTCAGCAAAGCCCAAAGCATGGCTATGAAATTATTAAAGAAATAAGTGATTTGGTGGGTGATGGTTATACGCCAAGTGCAGGAACCATTTATCCAACATTAACCAGTCTGGAAGAAATGAACTTAATTAATTTGCTAGACGTAGAGCGTAAGCAATATCAAATCACAGAAGTTGGAGAAGCCTACTTAACTGAACAACAAGATAAGTTGAATGAGTTATTAGAAAAATTACGCCTTAGACGTGAAATTCACAGTAATGATGAATTAATCGAAATTCATCGTGCAATGGAAAACTTAAAGACTGCCTTACGTTTGAAGTTGAACTCGGCATGTTTACAGCAAGAGCAGATTTATCAAATTGCCGAAAAAATTGATCAAGCTGCGGTTGCAGTTGGGCGATTATAGGTTGGAAATCGAAATGTTAGACCTACAGCATAAAATCAAAGAAGCGGGCCTAAAAGTCACTCATCCAAGGCTTGCTGTTTTGTCTTTAATTCAGCAGCAAGCAGAAGATTTAACTGTTAAACAGCTTTACCAAAAGCTATATGCCCAAAAACAGAAATTAAGTTTAGCCACAGTTTATCGGGTAGTGAATGACTTAGTTGGAGCAGGTTTAATTTTAAATCGTCAGCCACAACGGGATGAGGCTAAATTTAATTTGCCAACAGTCGAGAATAATCAATTATTGCAAATTCGCTGTACAGATTTAACGGTCGCTAAACAAGACGAATTTTTAGCGTCTTTACAGTCAGTGTTTACACAGTTTCAAGTCGACCTTAAACAGGTTGAAATTATTCAAAGTCATTAATTTTAAATAGAGAATTTATATATGAAACAACATCAATATCATGTCACTGTACAACATCTAAAAAACGCGAAAGGAGAAGCCTCTACCTATACTGAACGTCTTGAGTTCTATGCGGGAAATCATGACGATATCTTTGAAATTGTCGAACGCTTAAAAAAAGCAGATTTTTTTGATGATGAAACTACAAAATCCTTTGGAGTTGGGCTAAAACTTTTTAGCGAAGTCATGTTGGAAAATCGAGACCATCCGCTATTTCAAGAGTTTTTCCCACAATTTGGGCAATTTATGAAAAACTTAAAACAGCTCGTTAAAACTCAATCATCTTAAGCTGCTCAATGCAGCTTTATTATTTTCTATAATTAAAAAAATTGATTGTCTCATTCATAACACCCTGTGTATTACTAAAAGACTATATTGAATAATGAGTGTATTGTTAAGATCATTAGAACAACTCATTGCAAAAGCATAGGTAAAAGAGAGTAATATCATGAGCAATAATAATGATTACGATATTTCTGATTCAAAGGATTGCGAGAAATTTGCCAATCAGTTTATTCAGGAATTTCCAATTCGCTCTGCTGAAATTGGACAGGGGACAGTCATTAAGCGGGCTTTACCTAGCCGACAAAAACGAATGATTGGAGCATGGTGTTTCTTAGATCATGCAGGCCCAGTCACCTTTCCTGCGGGTGATGGTTTAGATGTTGGTCCTCATCCTCATATTGGTTTGCAAACCTTCACTTGGATGATTGAAGGGACCATGATGCATACCGATAGCTTGGGTTCAAAACAACTTATTCGACCTAAGCAAGTGAACTTAATGACGGCGGGTCATGGCATTTCACATACAGAAGTTGCACCTGATACAGAAACTCAAATGCACGCTGCGCAGCTTTGGATTGCTTTGCCAGATCAAAAGCGCAATATGGATCCGAAATTTGAACATTACCCAGAGCTACCTGTTGTTGAAAAAGACGGTCTAGAATTTACTGTTCTTGTAGGTGAATATTTGGCAACGACTTCTCCAGTAGTGGTTCATACGCCATTAGTGGGTGTCGACTTAATTGCTACCGAAGATACTAAAACCCGTATTCCATTAAATCCTAATTATGAATATGGCTTTATGGCATTAGAAGGTGTTGCCCATGTAAATGGTCATGAGTTAACTGCTGACAATATGGTGGTTTTGGATATTGGACTGAGTGAAATTGAGATTGAAGTAAAAAAAGGCAATCGGATTTTATTGATTGGTGGTGAACCGTTTGAAACGCCAATTTTACTCTGGTGGAATTTTGTTGCACGTACTATGGATGATTTAAAAGAAGCGCGTGAGCAATGGATTAACCATGATGCGCGTTTTGGTGAAATTCCAGATTATGTTGGTGCACGTTTAGAAGCCCCTGTTCTTCCAGATCAAATGAGAGCATCAAAATGACAGCAGTAATCGCAAGCAGTAAAGCAAAGCCCCTTGCTGAACAATGGAAGGGCGAAATCACCAGTGGACGTCATCAATATTTTTGTGATGAGCCTGAAAAACTTGAAGGGCAAGACCAAGGCCCAGCACCCTATGATTTGCTCACTGGAAGTTTAGCCGCGTGTACGCTTATTACTTTAAGAATGTATGCAAAGCATAGAGGTTATGATTTTGGTGAATTCTCGGTTGAAATTGATTTTCATACCAATAGAGAGCATGAAGAACATATTGAACGTCGTATTGTTTTTAAAGACTTACCCGATGAAGAACTTCAGCAAAAAATCTTAACGGTATGTAGTAAAACGCCAGTGACTAAAACTTTGTTACGTAGTTTAGACATTCATACTGTGCTTGTTACAGTGTAAAAATGCTATTTTGTGGAGGTGGATGATTTTATATCCATTCCACAAATGGAATAAAACAGCATGTTCACATGCTGTTTTTTATGAAAAAAGAAAAATAAAAGCAGGCAATAACATGATTAGTGTACACCACCTGGAATGTTCGCGATCGTTTCGAATTTTATGGGCTTTAGAAGAGTTAAGCTTAGATTATGATATTCATTATTATCAACGCTTACCTAACTATTCCGCTCCAGAAACATTGAAATGTATTCATCCTTTAGGTAAAGCTCCAATTTTGACTGATGATGAGCAAGTCATCGCAGAATCTGCTGTGATTTTGGAATATTTACAGCAGCGTTATGATCAAAAGCAGCAATTTAAACCTACACAGCCCCAAGATTTACAGCAGTATATTTATTGGATGCACTATGCTGAAGGTTCACTTATGCCACTATTAGTCATGACTTTAGTCATGAATAGTGTAAACAAGCATGTGCCATGGTTAATTCAACCAGTAGCAAAAAGAATCACGGAAGGCGTGAAGGCAAATTTTGTTCGCCCACGTATGAAAGATCATATTAGTTTTTTAGAAAACTATTTGGCAGAGCATGAATATTTCGCAGGCGATTTTTCATTTGCTGATATTCAAATGAGTTTCCCACTGGAAGCTTTGCAATCACGTTTGCAAGGGAAATACCCTAATATTCAGGCTTTTTTACATCGTATTCAGCAAAGACCCGCATTTCAGAAAGCGAAACAAAAGGGAATTGGTACTAATGAAAGGAATTGTGCTGATATTTAAAAGAAAAGGAACAATTATTTGTTCCTTTTTTATTTGCCGTTTACTTGCGTTTGATCACGATAGAATCAATGCCGCTGTGTTGTAAGGTTTGTTGAGCGGCCAAAGCAGCATCTTGGGAGTCATAAGGACCTGAAATAACACGGTACCATATTTGTCCATTTTCACTACTTTTGACTACATCTGCAGATAAGCCATTCAAAATGATTTCTGCACGACGAGCGTCAGCCTGATCGGGGTCGTTATAGCTGCGAACCTGTAAAATATAGGTAGGCTGCTGAGGAGCAGTGGCTGATGGATTAGCATCAATTCCTGCACTTTCTGAAGCTGCTGGTTGAGCTGCACTTGGTGCCTCAACAATCATGGCTGTACCTTGATTTTTGCTTTCAGGAATTGCTTGCTCTGGAATAGGGGTTACTTGCTGTTGAGGTAATAGATCGTAGAAACGATAGTCTTTATTGGTATCTTCTTCTTGATAGTGTTCAGAGGTAATCTGATTTTTTGCGGGAACAGGTTGCCAAGGTTTCCAAAGCATAAGCACTACAGCGATACATAAGACCGCCAAAATAGCGACAAGTGTCCCTAACCATTTAGGAATTAGGGGCTTTTTAGGCTTGGTAGGTCTTTCAGATACACCGCGTTGCGTTTTGCCAAACACGTGGATTATTCCTCTGTATTTTGATTGTTTTAATTCGAGTTTGATTCTCGTATTACGATGCTGAAACAGTGGTTCGTATTAGCTATTTTAACTCTACAAACCACTGCTTACTATATATTGCATGACCTTTATTTACTGCCATGCAATATAATTTTTACATAGATTCTGGTGCAGATACACCAAGCAATTCTAAACCATTACGCAACACTTGTTGTACATTGATTGAAAGTAATAAACGTGCTTGTGTAAGCTCTGCATCATCGCTTAATACTTTATGTTCATTGTACCAACCGTGGAACAAGGCAGCTAACTCTTTCAAATAGTTACCCAACTGATGTGGTTCATACGCATTTGCAGCTCGCAACACAGCATCTGGATAAGCTGCTAATTTAGAAAGAATTTCAGTTTCAGCATCAAGAGACAAGCGTGTCGCATGCGGGCGAGCAGTGTTTACATCGAATTGTAAGTTTGTGCTTGCTGCTTTTTCTAACATACGGCAAATACGTGCATGTGCATATTGGATGTAATACACAGCATTGTCTTTACTTTGTGACACAGCAAGATCAAGGTCAAAGTCGATGTGTTGTTCGCTCTTACGCATTACGTAGTAGAAACGAGCCGCGTCATTGCCCACTTCTTTACGCAAGTCACGTAAAGTCACGAACTGACCTGAACGAGATGACATTTGAACCATCTCGCCACCACGCCATAGACTTACGAACTGAACTAAAAGTACAGTTAATTTTTTAGAGTCGTAACCCATCGCATCAATTGCCGCTTTTACGCGAGAAATATAACCGTGGTGGTCAGAACCCCAAATGTCGATTAGGTCCGTATAACCACGTTGTAATTTATTCAAGTGATATGCAATGTCTGATGCAAAGTATGTAGTTTGGCCATTACGACGTTTAACAACACGGTCTTTTTCATCACCAAATTCAGTTGATTTAAACCAGATGTTGCCATCTTTTTCATAAAGGAAGCCACGTTGATCAAGTGTTTCTAACGCTTCATCAATTTTTGCACTAAGAGACGCTTCGCTAAACCATTGATTGAAAGTTACACCGAAGTCAGCAAGGTCATCTTTAATGTCATCTAAAATGGCATGAAGAGCAGCTTGGTGGAATACACGGTAGCCTTCACCTAACAATTGTTGTGAATTGGCAATAAGGCCATCAATATGTTTTTCTTTGTCGCCAGATAAAACGACTTTATTGCCTTCGCTATCTAGTTCTTCTGCATATTGTACGTCTTCTGGCACATCTTTGTAGACATCAGTCACTTCACGAAGGTAGGCATCCCCATCTTTATCAATAATAGTCTGTGCGATTTCTTTAACGTAATCGCCTTGATAAGCATTTTTTGGAAATACAAGGTTTTGACCAAGTAATTCTAAATAACGTAAATAAGTAGAAGTCGCCAAAATATCCATTTGACGGCCAGCATCATTCACATAGTATTCACGGTCAACTTTAGCACCTGTTGCTTCAAGTAACGTGGCAACAGTCATACCATATGCAGCACCACGGCCATGTCCTACATGTAGACTAGACGTTGGGTTTGCAGAAACAAATTCAACTTGGATCTTTTTCGCCGCATTCGCTTGGCTGCGACCAAAGATTTCTTTTTGTGCTTGAATCTGGTCAAGAATAGCAAAGCGCTGGTCTGCATTTAAAAAGAAGTTAATAAAACCAGGTCCTGCGATTTCAGCTTTGCTGATATCTGCAACTTCTGGTAATGCAGTTAGAACTTTCTCAGCTAAATCACGTGGTTTCATACCAGCAGCTTTCGAGCCGATCATGGCAATATTAGAAGCAAAGTCGCCATGGCTTCGGTCTTTGGTGCGTGTTAAGTTGCTTGTGTTTTTCCAGTCGGAAGGAAGCACCCCTTCTTGTTGAAGAGTTTGCACTGCATGGTCGAGAGCTGCTTGTATTGCCGTATTCATATCAATCGAAAATAGATGTCGCAGAAAAACGTCAAATATAGCAAATTTCCTAGGAGTTAGGGGAGTGGATTTAATATTCGAGTAATTCTTTTTGTGCCACTTACTGAGTATTATTTTTTAAATGAATATTGTAGGGTGGAGTGTCTCATTATTCTAAAAACAAATAAATACAAGCCTTCTGTGGTTTTTTAATCAGTAAATGACACTAAAAAACCACCATTATTTCTTGAGGAAATATATGGTAGTATTAAAATATATGGTTTAGGCCTCTAAAATTAAAATAATAAAAGTTTTTTTAAAAGCATAAAATTATTAAGATGTTGATATTTATTGTTTATTTTTATACATGTTTTAACTAAATAGTCTTTAATTTTACCATCACGGTTTAAAATATCTATTTTGAACGAATTAGGCTTAAGCTTATACGCACAAAGAGTTTTAGAGACCATACAAAAACGTGTTTTTCTCTACTCTAAGCTGGAAAATGAGATAGGCAATGATATCAGGACACCCAAGTAAACACCCCCTTTATATCCCATATGCAGGTTTTACACTTTTAGAGTTACCACTTTTAAATAAAGGTTCTGCTTTCACTGAAGAGGAAAGAAGTAACTTTAACTTACACGGTTTACTCCCCCATATTATTGAAACTATTGAAGAGCAGAGCCAGCGCTCTTATCAACAATATTGCGCTTTCACTGATGATATCAATCGACATATCTATCTGCGTAATATCCAAGATACCAATGAAACTTTGTTCTATCATCTAATCGAAAATCATCTTGAAGAAATGATGCCGATTATTTACACCCCAACAGTAGGTGAGGCATGTCAGCGTTTCTCTGATATCTATCGTCGTCATCGTGGTGTGTTCATTTCATATCCCGATCGTGATGTGATTGATGATATTTTGCAGAACGTAAATAAAAATAATGTAAAAGTCATAGTGATTACTGATGGTGAACGTATCTTAGGTCTTGGTGACCAAGGTATTGGCGGAATGGGGATTCCTATTGGAAAACTTTCGCTTTACACAGCTTGTGGTGGGATTAGTCCAGCTTATACGTTGCCAATCACAATTGATGTAGGGACGAACAATCCACAACTCTTAAATGATCCGATCTATATGGGTTGGCGTCAGCCGCGTATTAGCGGCGATGAATATTACGCATTTGTAGATATGGTGATTGATGCTGTGAAGCGTCGTTGGCCAAAAGCATTAATTCAGTTTGAAGATTTCGCACAAAAAAATGCGATGCCACTTTTAGAAAAATATCGCGATAAAATTTGCTGTTTTAACGATGATATTCAAGGAACAGCAGCAGTATCTGTTGGTAGTTTAATTGCTGCGAGTCGTGCAGCAGGTAAGCAATTAAAAGATCAGAAAATTGCTTTCTTAGGTGCAGGTTCGGCGGGTTGTGGTATCGCGGAGCAAATTGTTGCTCAAATGGTTGCTGAAGGGCTAACCGATGCGGAAGCGCGTGCTCGCGTTTATATGGTAGACCGTTTTGGTTTGATCACTGAGAATCAACCAAACTTGCTCGACTTCCAACGTAAGTTGGCACAAAAAGCTGAGGTGGTTGATCAGTGGGGCAATATTGAAGAAGTGATTTCACTACTTGATGTTGTTAAAAATGCGAAGCCTACAGTGTTAATTGGTGTTTCTGGTCAGCCTGGTTTGTTCACCGAAGAAATCATTAAGACCTTAGCGGCAAATTGTAAACGTCCAATTGTCATGCCATTGTCTAACCCAACTTCACGTGTTGAAGCTGTGCCTGCTGATATTGTGGAGTGGACTGAAGGCAAAGCATTAATTGCAACAGGTAGTCCTTTTGCTCCTGTGAATCATCACGGTAAACTTTATAATATTTCTCAGTGTAATAACTCATACATTTTCCCCGGCATTGGCTTAGGTGTGGTGGCATCGGGTGCTAAACGTGTTACTGAAAATATGTTAATGGCGTCAAGTAGTGCTTTAGCAAATTGTTCTCCATTGCTTAAAGATCCACAAGCTGATTTGTTGCCGCCGTTGGGTGAAATTCAACAAGTGTCTAGAGTTATTGCATTTGAAGTTGCGAAAGCTGCAATGGCAGATGGTGTAGCTGTAACGATTAGTGATGATTTGCTTAAGCAGAAAATTGATCAATCATTCTGGAAACCTGAATACCGCAAATATAAGCGTATTCCTTTCTAATAATGAGAAGTTAAAAAGAGGAGCTTATGCTCCTCTTTTTATTTTTAGTCTTCTAGAATTTCTTCAAGCAACTCTTCACTTGGTGCAAAATAATAAGCGCCATCAAGTGGGGTAACGAAGTGCAATAAACGGTCATGAATACCATCTCCACTTGTGCCGAACATACGCTTTAACATGGCATCAATAATGGCGAGGTCTTTTGTGTAAGCAATGAAAAATAAACCTTGATCACCGCGACCATCGCCATAAGGTAGGCTATGGCGCAAGATTTCCATTTCTTCGCCTTCATCATCTTCAACAACAGTGCGGGCAACATGGGCATTTTCTGGTTTAACGTCATCATCTAATTCAATAGATTCAAGTTTGGTGCGGCCCATAACATTTTCTTGCGCATCAACTTTCAATTTTTTCCATTTTTCTAAGTCGTGTGCATAGCGCTGCGCGAAAATGAAACTACCATCGGCAAATACTCCAGCCTCTTCAGGTAGAAGAGCTGTTTCTGCACGATCATCTGGGAACTGAGGGTTTTCAGTACCGTCTATAAAACCTGTAATATCTCGTCCATCGAAATAACGGAAGCAAACACGCTCATCAAGAACTTCGACTTTATCTTTAATACCTTCAAAAAATGCTTGGCTTAATGCAAAACAAATATCAGAGCGCATGCTGGCAATATGAATGAGTACATCTGCTGGCACAGCTGGCATGTTGAATGCGCCTTGTTCTGGCTCAAGCTGTTTAAATCCTACAGGAATTTGCGAATAGAGCTGTTTCCATAGTTCAGGACCAAAAGCGACTGCTGTTTTAATTTGAGCATCAGAATGCTGAGTAATTAGACGGTCTCGTGCTTCAAATAAAGCTCCAATTTGTTTTTTTAATTCATCAATTGATAAGTCTTTTAAACGAAGAACAATGAAGCGAGCATGATCTGATGGCAATGGCAAAATGACAGATTGAGCAGTCATTGGAAGGTATCTCCTCAATTATAATTTAGTATGAGCTTTAATTATTGTGCCTGATGCGAAGAGCCGTTAGTAGTCTATTTCTTGATTTTATTGTTTGAATTCTGACTAAGATAGCTTTATAAAACAGTATAATTCCACTTTTATAGTCTATTTTTTGCTATGTCTCTGCAAGTTTGGTTCGCTTATATGTTGGCCTGTTGGGTCATTAGTATCTCACCGGGTGCAGGAGCAATTGCTTCAATGTCGAGTGGTCTAAACTATGGTTTTAGGCATGGCTATTGGAATGCAATAGGTTTGCAAATCGCTTTGCTACTTCAAATTATGGTGGTGGCAGCAGGTGTGGGGGTTTTATTTGCAACGACACCTTTGGCTTTTCAGTTTGTTAAATGGTTCGGTGTAATTTATTTGTTATATCTTGCTTATTTACAGTGGACAGCGCCTATAAAAGATATAGAAATTCAACAAGAAAAAAGAGATAAATCTGTATTCGCGCTATTGTTAAATGGCTTTGTGGTCAATATTAGTAATCCTAAAGCGATTGTATTTTTATTGGCTGTTTTACCCCAGTTTCTAGATTTGGGCAAGCCTCAATGGATACAGTACCTGATTATGGCTATAACAATGATTACGATTGATTTGATTGTAATGGCTGGATATACAGGGCTAGCATCAAAGGTTCTAAGATTGCTTCGCTCTCCTAAACAGCAAAAATATTTGAATCGGGGTTTTGCTGTGATGTTTAGTTGTGCGGCTTTATTATTAAGTACAGTTCATCAGGCGTCCTAATTTAGGCCGCCTGTGTTTGATTTTTTAGCTTTTGAGTTATAAAAATAACAGCGAAAGTTAAAGCCATACATAAAACAATACTTAAGCCTGTAGATATATTGAGTGCTGCGCTTGACCATAATCCCACACTCACCCCAAGCTGAGCTAACACAAATGCCCAAACTACCATTTGCTTTGGCGAGTTTGCTAGTAGGCGAGCGCTTAAAGCAGGTATTACAAGTAGTGCGCCCATAAGCAACGAACCTACCGCACGTAAGGCTAATACAGTAAATAAAGCCAATAACAGCATGAAAATAAGGCGTTGCCAGTTCGCATTTACCCCTTCACTAATTGCAATATCTGGATCAATTGCAAACTGTATTTGCGGCTGCCAAAAGCGGTAAAGAATTGCGAGTGATAGTGTAATGATTAAAGTGAAAACAGGTAAGTCGGGCCAATCAATACTAAGTAAGTCACCAAATAAATAACTTAAAAGTTCTGGTCTTAGGCTTGGAACATGTTGAATAAATAATAAGCCACTACAGAGTAATGTCGCTGAACATAAGGCTAAGAGCGCATCATTGGGTAAGCGATTGTCATGTAGGGCCCATAAAATTGCGACCAGTAAAACCGCAGTGCCTGCAACACCAAGCCAAAGAGGGAGGCTTAAAGCACCTGCGATAGCAACTCCAAGTAGTGTTCCGTGTGCCATGGTGTCAGCAAAAAAAGACATGCGTCTCCAAAGCATTAGACAACCAAGAGGTGCGGTTAAAAACACCAGCAAAGTTCCCATAATCCATGCGGGTAACAATAATTGTAACCATTCCATCATGGCTTAAGCTTCCGGTTCAGGGTGGATGTGAGGACGGTCGTTATGAGGGCAGGGGTGTGCTGCATCACCGTGAGCACAATGATCATGATGATGTTGATAGAAAACCCGTTGAGTTCCAAAGATTGCCTGATATTCAGGATGTTGTTGAATATTCTCAGGTAACCCACTACAACAAATATGTTTATTCAAACACACCACACGGTGTGTTCCTTCCATCACCCATTGTAAGTCATGAGAAACAATTAAGATTGCACAACCATATCGTTCTGGCAGGCTACGGACATACTCATAAAGTTCTGCTTCTGACTGAATGTCTAAACCTTGCATCGGTTCGTCAAGAACTAAAATATCTGGCTGACGAAGTAGGGCACGCGCTAGTAATACGCGTTGGCGCTCCCCCCCGGAAAGTTGTTGTACTTTTGATTGTTGTAACTTGGAGATACCTGTGTCTTGAATAATTTCTTGACGAAGGGCAGGGCTGCACTTTTCTAAATCAAGTAGATCCTGAACACGTAAAGGCAGGCTGTGTGAAGGATTGAATTTTTGTGGCACATACGCCATTTTGAGTTTTTTATAATTAACAATGCGTCCACTACTCGGTTGGAGAATACCAAGTAGAACTTTAATCAGTGTTGATTTACCAGCACCATTTGGTCCAATTAAAGACACAATTTCATTTTGATGTAGAGCAAAATCAACTTTTTTTAAAATTTCCCGATCATCACGATGAACAGAAACCTGCTCAAGCTGAATTAATACAGGATTTAACGAGTTGTGCGGCACTGTTGGCATTTCCCCGAAATTTCAATAATGCTGTGTTGAGCCACGAACTCATCTGACGCTGCAAGTTGGTCAAGCTGGTGAGTTAAACCTTGAGAAGAGGCTTCTTTAACCATGTGACATTCGGTACAGATTAGGAATGCTGCTTGATGGCCTTCGCGAGGGTGGCAACAGGGAATATAGGCATTAATAGAAGTTAGGCGATGGATCAAACCTTTTTCTAATAAAAAATCTAAAGTTCTATATACAGTTGGAGGGGCAGCCGGACGATCAGTTTGACTTTTTATACGTGCGAGTAAGTCATAGGCGCCCATTGGACCCGAAGCATTTAAAATGAGTTCCAAAACTTCTTTGCGCAAAGGCGTAAGTCGTGCGCCAGTCGCAGAACATAAATTTTCTGCTTCAGCTAAACGGTTTGCGACATTATGGTGATCATGCACACCATGCAAAGAATCATGATGTTCATGCGAGCAGGAACTCATAGAAATAACCTCGAATTTTTAACGGAATATTAGCATGAAGCGATGCTTCATTCGATTAATCTTAGGTATTTTTGTAACTTTGTTATATTATAACATGCTTCGAGCTAATTTAAATTGATGGTCTGTCATGTTCCGTTTTTTTGTTTTCAGTATGTTCTCTCTTTTGAGTACGTTAGGGTGGAGTCAGGGTTTGGTGGTTTCTACACACCCGATCTATCTGATTGCAAAAGAAGTCACTCAAGGTATTGAAGAACCACAACTCTTATTAAAGGGACAAACTGGGCATGACGTACAATTAACCCCAGCGCACCGTAAAGCAATTAATGATGCATCATTGGTCATTTGGTTGGGTAAGGCTCATGAAGCACCTCTAAATAAATTGTTAGGTAATAATAAGAAAGCAATTGCCTTATTAGATAGTGGCATAGTTTCTGTTTTACCCCTGCGTAGTACCCGCGGTGTAGCTTTGCCTAATACAGTAGATACTCATGTGTGGTTAGAACCAAACAATGCAGTTCGAATCGGTTTCTTTATTGCAGCTTTACGTTCTCAGCAGCATCCTGAAAATAAGGCTAAATATTGGAATAATGCTAATATCTTTGCTCGCAAAATGTTTCAGGCAGCACAAGCTTATGACAGCACAAGTAATGGTAAGCCATATTGGTCATATCATGATGCCTATCAATATTTAGAACGCTCTTTAAATTTAAAGTTCGCAGGCGCTTTGACAGATGATCCTCATGTTGCACCAACAGCAGCCCAAATTAAGTATCTTAATGATAATCGACCAAAAGATCAGATGTGTTTGTTAGCGGAAAGTTTTACTACTAAAAGTCAGTATCAAAAATTAGGTAACATTACTTTTCAACCCGTAGACGAGAGCATGAATAACGAGGATGATTTCGTCACTGCATGGAAGAAACTGGCTATAAAAACAGATAAATGTGTATTAAGTACGCAAAAGTAAGATAAAAAATAAACAAAGGCTGACTGTAGCGTCAGCACCACCTGTCATGAAAAACCCCGACTAAAGTCGGGAAAAGATTGCATGTTCAGGGGTGTAACTCTATAATGCCTGCGATTAAAAGCGATCATCAGCTAAACTTGTCAAGCATTTATGCTGTGAGTGGATAAATAATGAGCCAAACTAGTCGCTTGATTGACCGACGATTAGCAAAAGCTTTGGTCTTCTTACAAGCATGTATGATCCCTGTTTCCGCCCTAGTGGCGTGGAGCATAAAAGACATGACAGCAGCATTAAGTGCGGCACTTGGTGCACTGGTTTGCTGGCTTGCTATGAGTTATTTCTCGTGGCAATCCTTCAGGACAGCAGGTGCGAGAGCATCAAAACAAGTGCTGTCTAACATGTATAGGGGCATGTTAGGCAAATTTGCAATCATGATCGTTGGATTTATTTTGATTTTGAGCAATGTTAAACCTTTATCACCGTTAGCATTGCTGTTTGGTTTTATTCTCGTTCAGACAATGTCGTGGGTCGCTCCATTTTGGGTGTCACGTCTACAAAAACGGGTGTAGAAACAAGAAGAATTGAAGATTTTTTGGAGGGTAGCGAGATATCGACAGTGCGCCGATGTTCGTTTCCCTTCTTTTTAGTAATTGACATTGACCAGGTGTGATTTATGGCTGCTGAAGAACATGCCCTCACTTCGACAGAGTATATCAAGCATCACTTGACCAATATGACCTATGGCAAAATGCCAGATGGTACATGGAAATTGGCTGAGACTGCTGAAGAAGCTCATTCGATGGGGTTCACTGCAATTCACTTGGATTCAATGGGTTGGTCAATTGGCCTTGGTGTTATTTTCTGTTTGATGTTCTGGATCGTTGCGAAAGCTGCTAATGCAGGTGTTCCAACTAAATTCCAGTCTGCAATTGAAATGATCATCGAGTTTGTTGACTCAAGTGTCCGTGATACTTTTCATGGCAAATCACGTTTAATCGCTCCGCTTGCACTCACTATTTTCGTGTGGATTTTCCTCATGAACTTAATGGACTTGATCCCAGTTGACTGGATTCCTCAAGTTGCAGCGTTTGTAGGTGCAAACGTATTTGGTATGGACCCTCACCACGTTTACTTCAAGATCGTTCCATCTACAGATCCAAACATTACTTTAGGTATGTCTTTATCTGTATTTGTACTTATCTTGTTCTACAGCATCCGCGAAAAGGGTGTTAGTGGTTTCGTTGGTGAATTGGCACTTAACCCATTTAACCCAAGTAATCCAGTTGCAAAAGCGTTGCTTATTCCAGTGAACTTGATTTTGGAATTGGTAACATTCCTTGCTCGTCCGATTTCATTAGCTCTCCGACTATTCGGTAACATGTATGCCGGTGAGTTGATCTTTATCCTAATTGCTTTATTGCCGTTCTGGATTCAATGGGCGTTGTCTGTGCCTTGGGCGATCTTCCACATTCTTGTAATCACGTTGCAGGCATTCATCTTTATGATGCTTACCATCGTTTACTTGAGCATGGCAAGCGAAAAACATTAATGGTATTGCCTAACTATCAAACGATGGTTGGGCTGAATTTTTTTAATTTAATTTGGTAATAACCTAACCTCTGAGGAATTTTTCATGGAACTCACTTTAGGTCTAGTTGCAATTGCATCTGCTATCTTGATCGCTTTCGGTGCTTTAGGTACTGCGATTGGTTTTGGTCTTTTGGGTGGTCGCTTTTTAGAAGCTGTTGCTCGTCAACCAGAATTGGCTCCACAACTTCAAACTCGTATGTTCTTAATCGCGGGTCTTCTTGATGCTGTGCCTATGATCGGTGTTGGTATTGGCTTGTTCTTCATCTTCGCTAATCCATTTGTAGGTTAATCATCTTAATTCCTAAATCCACTATTTGAGGAATTGCAATGAATATCAACCTCACATTGATTGGTCAAGCGATTGCGTTTGCATTCTTTGTTGCATTCTGCATGAAGTTTGTTTGGCCACCACTAATCAATGCGATTAGTGAGCGTCAGCGTAAAATTGCTGATGGCTTAAATGCAGCAGAAAAAGCGAAAGCTGATCTTGCCGATGCGCAATCGCAAGTAAAGCAAGAGCTTGATGCAGCTAAAGCACAAGCGGCTCAATTGATCGAACAAGCGAACCGTCGTGCAGCACAATTGATCGAAGAAGCTCGTACTCAAGCTGCGGCTGAAGGTGAGCGTATTCGTCAACAGGCTAAAGAAGCTGTTGATCAAGATATCAATTCTGCTCGCGAAGAATTACGTCAACAAGTAGCTGCTTTGGCAGTAACTGGCGCAGAAAAAATCCTGAACCAGCAAGTTGACGCAGAAGCTCATAATGCCATGCTGTCTCAGCTGGCTGCTAAACTTTAAGAGAGGCGAATCATGGCTGAACTCTTGACGTTGGCACGTCCGTATGCCAAAGCAGCATTTGCTTATGCTTCTGAGCAAGGTGCAACAGACAATTGGTCGAATGCGTTACAAGTGCTCAGTGCTGCGGTGCAAGACGAAGCATTTTCCGCTTATTTAAATCGCCCTGAACTTACTCCTGTGGAGCAAGTGAAGCTTTTTGCTAAAGTTTTAGGTGAAGGTCAATCTCAAGCAGTGTCTAACTTTTTGACACTTCTTGCAGATAACGATCGTTTAATGTTGTTACCTGAAATTGAAGCAGAATATGAACAGCTTAAATCACAGAATAACAACAATGTGGATGTCGTGATTGAATCGGCTTTCCCATTAACTGCTGAACAAGAGCAATTGTTGAAATCTGCTTTAGAAAAGCGTTTCAACAGTACTGTAACTGTTTCAGTTGAAGTTAAACCTGAGCTTATTGCAGGTGTTGTAATTCGTGCAGGCGATCAAGTGATAGATGATTCTGCGCTTAACAAGCTTGAAAAAATGCGTACTCGTCTTCTTGCATAATGCAAATGATGAAGACTGAACTAATAAAAGATTGAGGAATAGCGCAATGCAACAACTGAATCCATCCGAGATCAGTGCGCTCATTAAACAGCGTATCAGCGATCTGGACACCAGCGCGACCGCTAAAAACGAAGGTACCATTGTTATGGTATCCGACGGTATCGTGCGCATTCACGGTCTTGCTGATGCAATGTACGGTGAAATGATCGAATTTGACGGCGGCTTATTTGGTATGGCACTGAACCTAGAACAGGATTCAGTGGGTGCCGTTGTCTTAGGTAACTACTTAAGCCTTCAAGAAGGTCAAAAAGCTCGTTGTACAGGTCGTGTACTTGAAGTTCCAGTTGGTCCGGAACTTCTTGGCCGTGTTGTCGACGCTTTGGGTAACCCAATTGATGGTAAAGGCCCAATTGATGCAAAATTAACTGATGCTGTTGAAAAAGTAGCACCAGGCGTAATTTGGCGTCAATCTGTAGACGAACCTGTTCAAACTGGTTACAAATCAGTTGATACCATGATTCCTGTGGGTCGTGGTCAGCGTGAGTTGATTATTGGTGACCGTCAAACTGGTAAAACAGCGATGGCGATCGATGCGATTATCGCTCAGAAAAATTCTGGCATTAAATGCGTATACGTTGCGATTGGTCAAAAACAATCAACAATTGCAAACGTTGTACGTAAGCTAGAAGAAACTGGCGCTATGGCGTATACAACTGTTGTCGCTGCTGCGGCTGCTGATCCTGCTGCAATGCAGTACTTAGCTCCGTACTCTGGCTGTACAATGGGTGAATACTTCCGTGACCGCGGTGAAGACGCTCTTATTATTTATGATGATTTGTCTAAGCAAGCAGTTGCTTACCGTCAAATTTCATTACTTTTACGTCGTCCACCAGGTCGTGAAGCGTATCCGGGTGACGTATTCTATCTTCACTCACGTCTTCTTGAACGTGCTTCTCGTGTATCTGCTGATTACGTTGAGAAATTCACTAATGGCGCAGTAACTGGTAAAACTGGTTCTTTAACTGCATTGCCAATTATTGAAACTCAAGCAGGTGACGTATCTGCATTCGTACCAACGAACGTAATTTCGATTACTGACGGTCAGATCTTCTTAGAAACATCATTATTCAACGCAGGTATTCGTCCTGCTGTGAACGCGGGTATCTCTGTATCTCGTGTTGGTGGTTCTGCTCAAACTAAGATCATCAAAAAATTGTCTGGTGGTATCCGTACTGCTTTAGCACAATACCGTGAATTGGCTGCGTTTGCTCAGTTCGCTTCTGACCTTGATGAAGCAACTCGTAAGCAACTTGAACATGGTCAACGTGTAACTGAGTTAATGAAGCAAAAGCAATATGCTCCTTACTCAATTGCTGACCAAGCTGTTTCTGTTTATGCATCTAACGAAGGCTATATGGCTGACGTAGAAGTTAAGAAAATCGTAGACTTTGATGCTGCGTTAATTTCTTACTTCCGCGCAGAATATGCTCCGTTGATGAAACAAATCGATGAAACTGGTGATTACAACAAAGACATCGAAGCAGCAATCAAAGCAGGTATTGAAAGCTTTAAAGCGACTCAAACTTACTAAGTTCAGTTTTAGTTAAGTTTGGTTCACGGATCAACCTTCGGAAGCTCGAAAGAGCTTTCGAATACTAGGTTAAGCGTATGGCAAATTTAAAAGAAATTCGCGCCAAAGTAGCTAGTATCAAGAGCACGCAAAAGATTACTCGCGCGATGCAAATGGTAGCTGCTTCTAAAATGCGTCGTGCGCAAGAGCGCATGGCTCAGGGCCGTCCGTATGCCGATAATATGCGCCGTGTAATTGCTCACTTGGTCCAAGCAAACCCTGAATACAAACACCGTTATATGGTTGACCGCCCAGTTAAGCGCGTTGGCTATATCGTAGTGTCTTCAGATCGTGGTTTGGCAGGTGGCTTGAACATTAACTTGTTCAAGAAAGTTGTGCAGCATGTCAAAGCACAACAACAGCAGTCAATTGAAGTTGAATTTGCTTTAATTGGTCAAAAAGCGGTTTCGTTTTTTAAGAATTACGGCGGTAAAGTGCTTGGTGCGACTACCCAACTTGGCGATGCGCCGAGTTTGGAACAGTTAACTGGCTCAGTCCAAGTTATGCTTGATGCATTTGATAAAGGCGAATTAGATCGTATCTACCTCGTATCAAATGGCTTCGTTAATGCAATGACTCAGCAGCCTAAAGTAGAACAACTTGTTCCTTTAGCACCAGCAGAAGAAGGCGATGATCTCAACCGTACTTATGGTTGGGACTATATCTACGAACCAGAAGCAGAAGAATTGTTAAATGGTTTGTTGGTTCGCTATATCGAGTCTATGGTTTATCAAGGTGTGATTGAAAACGTTGCATGTGAGCAGTCAGCTCGTATGGTCGCGATGAAAGCAGCGACAGACAACGCAGGACAACTGATTAAAGACCTACAACTCATTTACAACAAGCTGCGTCAAGCCGCGATTACTCAGGAAATTTCCGAGATCGTTGGCGGTGCCGCTGCCGTTTAACATTATTAAGTTTGAATTGAGGAGACAGCAATGAGTAGCGGTCGTATCATTCAGATCATCGGCGCGGTTATCGACGTCGAGTTTGAGCGCAATAGCGTTCCTAAGATCTATGACGCTCTCCAAGTTGACGGTACTGAAACTACATTAGAAGTTCAGCAACAGCTTGGCGATGGTGTTGTTCGTACCATCGCAATGGGTTCTACAGAAGGTCTTAAACGTGGCCTTAACGTAACCAGCACAAATGCACCGATTTCTGTTCCAGTAGGTCCAGCTACGCTTGGTCGTATCATGGACGTTTTGGGTCGCCCGATTGATGAAGCAGGTCCTGTTGCGACTGAAGAGCGTTTGCCGATTCACCGTGAAGCACCTTCTTATGCTGAACAAGCAGCTTCTACTGATCTTTTAGAAACTGGTATTAAAGTAATTGACTTACTTTGCCCGTTTGCAAAAGGTGGTAAAGTTGGTTTATTCGGTGGTGCTGGTGTTGGTAAAACCGTTAACATGATGGAGTTGATCAACAACATCGCGAAAGCTCACTCAGGTTTATCTGTGTTTGCTGGTGTTGGTGAGCGTACTCGTGAAGGTAACGACTTCTATCACGAAATGAAAGATTCTAACGTTCTTGACAAAGTAGCAATGGTCTACGGTCAGATGAACGAGCCACCAGGTAACCGTTTACGCGTAGCGTTAACTGGTTTGACTATGGCTGAATACTTCCGTGATCAAAAAGACGAAAATGGTAAAGGTCGTGACGTATTATTATTCGTCGACAACATCTACCGTTATACACTTGCAGGTACTGAAGTATCAGCATTGTTAGGTCGTATGCCATCTGCGGTAGGTTACCAACCTACACTTGCAGAAGAAATGGGTGTTCTTCAAGAGCGTATTACATCTACTAAATCTGGTTCGATCACATCGATCCAAGCAGTATATGTACCTGCCGATGACTTAACAGATCCATCGCCTGCAACTACATTTGCTCACTTAGATGCAACAGTAGTATTGAGCCGTGACATCGCATCTTCTGGTATCTATCCAGCGATCGATCCACTTGACTCAACTTCACGTCAGTTAGACCCATTAGTTGTTGGTCAAGAGCATTATGAAATTGCTCGTTCTGTACAGAACGTATTGCAACGTTATAAAGAGCTTAAAGACATTATCGCAATCTTGGGTATGGATGAGTTAGCTGAAGAAGATAAATTGGTTGTTTACCGTGCGCGTAAAATCCAACGTTTCTTCTCTCAACCATTCCACGTAGCTGAAGTGTTTACTGGTGCTCCTGGTAAATTAGTACCACTTAAAGAAACGATTCGTGGCTTTAAAGGTCTATTAGCTGGTGAATACGATCACATCCCAGAACAAGCGTTCTATATGGTTGGTGGTATTGACGAAGTGATTGCTAAAGCTGAGAAACTCTAATTTAAGGAGATCATCTCATGGCGACTATGCAATGTGATGTCGTAAGTGTTAAAGAGTCTATTTACTCTGGCGCAGTGACGATGTTAATCGCGAAAGGTGCTGGTGGTGAGCTTGGTATTTTGCCAGGACACGCTCCACTCGTAACCTTGCTTCAACCGGGCCCTATTCGTGTTCAGTTGGAAAATGGTACAGAAGAAATCGTCTATGTATCTGGCGGTGTTTTAGAAGTTCAACCTCATGTTGTAACGGTTCTTGCAGATACTGCAATCCGTGCAGACAATTTGGATGAAGCTGCAATTTTAGAAGCACGTAAAAATGCTGAACAATTGCTTGCGAACCAAAAGAGTGATTTGGACTCAGCTGCTGCTTTGGCATCTCTATCAGAGATCTCAGGCCAGCTTGAAACAATCCGTAAAATCAAAAACCGCGCTCAATAAGACGCGGTTCGAGATTGAAAAAGCCACCGTAAGGTGGCTTTTTTTATAAGTTAATTTTTAAGATTCAGTTTTTGAGTCTGATTTTTCATCTCCAGCCATAATCATGGCAGCAAGCTTCACCATATCCATTTGAATAGTATTCAGCTGTTTTTCAATTTGGTCAAAATTGATTTGATCTAATTTCCCATTTAATAACGGCATACTAAGAGCTTGTTGATTGGCATGTAGTAAACTTTGGCGGATATTCTCAATTTCCTGGCTTTTGATATCTAAGGTGAGAAGGGCTTGATTTAAACCTTGTAGTTGCTGTTTTAAAGTTGAAACAGTTGTTTTTAATTCACTTTGATTCTTATCTTGAATCGCTTGTTCAACATCAAGTTGAGTGTCTTTAAGCTGTTCAACATAATCTCCAGCTTTAAGCTGTAAATTAGCAGCATCTCGGACCATATAAAAAATATTGCCGCTTTTGAGTTCAGTTTTGCTTGGAGCAATATCTGATTCTTGTCGTTCAATAGCTTGATCCGATGCCTGTTCACTTATTTCAGTATTTTCTTGTTCAGTAGCATGATCTCGTGCTTGATCACACCCGAGTAAAAGCATGCCTGAGGCAAAAATTACAAAAGGAAGAAATGCACCCTGTAAAACTTTTTTCATAACTACAAACAACATCAAATAAAGCAAATAGGTACTATAGGCATAAAATATGGAGAAAGATTGTATTTTTGCAAACAAACAACACTTTGATCAGATAATAAAAAAGAGCGTAGAAAACGCTCTTTTTCACGTTTTTAAAACCGTTATTTTGCTAACTCTGCTTCAACTGCTTTAACAATTTGTTCATCATCCGCAGTTAGGTTTGGAGCAAAACGAGCCACTACTTCACCATTTTTATTAATTAAGAATTTTTCGAAGTTCCATAAAACTTCTGGAGCTGGATTAGTTGGAATACCTAAGCCTTCTAAGCGCTCACGGAAAGGTCCTTCACCAGTACGTTCTGGTTGAGCTGATGTCAAAGTTGCATACAGTGGATGCTTATCTTCACCTGCAACAGATACTTTAGAAAATAAAGGGAAGTGAACATCGTAATTTAATGAACAGAATTGTTGAATTTCTTCATCAGAACCTGGTTCTTGTTCCTTAAAGTTGTTTGCAGGGAAACCTAAAATTTCAAGACCTTGATCTTTTTTTGCTTGATAAAGCTTTTCTAGACCTTCGTATTGTGGAGTTAAACCACATTTAGAAGCAGTATTTACAATAAGTAAAACCTTACCTTTGTATTGTTCGAGGTCAACCGTTTCGCCTGAAATGGCTTTTACTGGAATGTGATATACAGATTGTGTCATGAGTCTTTCCTGAAGATTGTAATTGATATCAAGTAACGCATTTGTTTTAACTGCTATTGATGGTCAGTGCAATAATATTCGTGTTCAAAAAAGAAAAAGTTTTTAGAGATAAACTAAATTCTAGTTATTTCTCATTTGGATAGGTGTTTGCCCTGTATAACGTTTAAAAAACTCGATAAAACTTGAGCTATGTTGATAACCTAAATCGTAAGCTAAACGCTTAATGGAGGTCCCTTGGCGGATCTGATGAATGGCATAAACAATTTTGGCTCGGTTACGCCATTCCGATAACGAAAGCTGAAGCTCTTGTTGACTCAAACGTAATAAGTGGCGATCGCTGACCGAGAAATTTTGTAGCAACTGCTGTAAAGAGTGATCAAAAAGTAATGGGTCTGAGAGTTTTTCTAGAATAGGCAATAAAACAGGATGACGCGTTTGCGGTAAATAATGTGAATATGCAGGAGCTTGTTTAAGTTGATCGAATAAAACTTGTAAAAGATGCTCTAAATATTCAGCTTTTTCGGTTTGTTTTTGCTGTTCGAGAATTTGTAAAACTAAGGTTCGAAAGAAAGGTTGAATACTAAAGCATTTACAGACGTCACCTAAAATAGAACAGAGGCTAGGGTGTAGTCTAATACAGATATAGTGAATTTCATGGTCGATATGAGTAGATTGATGAACTGTTTGAGGAGGAATCCAAAGCCCATAGCTTGGAGGAGATAAGTAGATTTGTTCCTCTACTTGCATTTCCAAAATACCATTCAAACTGAAATTAAAATCTCCCCAGAGGGATGCATGAGGACGAACAATATCTTCTTTTTGGTATAGAAATTCATGAACTTCTATACTGTTCAATAAAGAAAATTGTTGGTCCTCATTTTTCATTTATTTACTCTGAATAATATTTTAATTTTCACAAGTCGCTTTAGGATTATTTAAACCTTTTGCTAAGGTAAATGTACTCAGTAATGCTAGTGCAACAAAGCTTAATACACCATAAATTAAAGTATTTTCATTGAAATGATCAACTACATATCCACCTAATAATGAACCTGTCGCAATCATCACCTGAAACATACCTACAAAAAGAGGCATACCTTTTTCAACTGCATTTGGTGCATGCACAAACATCCAAATATTTGCTGAGGTAGGGAAAGCGCCAAATGCGAAGCCCCATAAAGCTGTTAAGACAATAGCACCAAATTCATGAATGGCAAAAAGTGGGAATCCAAAAAATACAATTGCAAAACAAGCACTAACAAAGGCAAGTGTATATCGGACATTTAAATTGCCGCTATATCCGGCAAATGCATTTCCGAAAATACCTGCAATTCCATAGAGCAATAATAATGAACTAATTGTTGTGCCGTTAAAGCCTGCAATATTTTTGAAGAAAGGTGCTAAATAGCTATAGGCACAAAAATGAGCAAGTCCAATC
>Ga0105240_10002652_pt1 | contig 28480 bp, 25 predicted proteins | sample KBSC54metaG_FD_80426 | JGI IMG/M metagenome (GOLD analysis project Ga0105240, IMG submission 80426) | Corn rhizosphere microbial communities from Kellogg Biological Station, Michigan, USA - KBS C5-4 metaG | ecosystem: Host-associated > Plants > Roots > Rhizosphere > Soil | place: Michigan, USA... | reverse complement strand
TCCCGAGGAATTCGAAGCGTTCAAAGAATTTCAACTGGACACCTGGTCTCCCCAGGACACCGCCGAGCAGCAATGCGTCGACCAACTCACCACCACCCTCTGGCGTCTCAACCGTCTCCAAAACGCCGAAGCTCAAATCTGGGAGGACGCCATGCAAGCCGGAGCCTCGCTGGGCAATGTCCTCGAAGCGCAGTCGACTCTCCTGGACCGCGTCGGTCGCATGATCCATCGCCTCGAAACCGCTATTCGCCAGATCACCAAAGAACTCCAACGCCTCCAAACCGCCCGCGTCAAAGCGCAGCGTGCCGCCTGCATACCCCCTCGATCCTATCCGACGGAACAAAGCCAATTCCTCTCGGACATCGGCCGGCGCGACGCAGATTTCGACGATTTGGAGGAGTAGACGCCCCTAAATCGTCGGCCCTCCCCCGTTAACCGCTGCTGTTCTTTGACAATCGAATCCCCACTTTCGCCACGCGTGTGCGCCAACCCCCTAATACAAGATCGACGGCAGGAATGCGCCGGCCGGGGCGTTGTAGAGGCCGGTGCTCATCAGGGTCATCGGCTGGACGACGCGGAGACCTTGCGACAGGGACCACTGAAACAGGCCGCTGTTGCGCGTCGGGACGAGGATGCCGGCGCCGCCGAAGGAGTCGGCGGAGGCGATGAGGGCCTGCAGGTCCGTCGTCGTTTCGGCCACGGCATGGCCGAAAAACGCGAGCACATTGGAATAGCCGGTGATGCGGCCATCGCGTTCGACGACCATGGCGGTGCCGTGGTGCAGCGCGACGTGTAACTCGCGGGCGCGGTCGAAGCCGTGGACCCGGTGCGACAGCGCATTGCACGCCTCGACATCGTGTCCCGTGGCGGGGCGAACTTTGCAGCCGGCGACCTCGCGCTGTTTCGTCCTGCCCTGCATGCAGGCGAGGGGTTCGCGGATCTCGAAGCCCAATCCGGCGTAAAGCGACAGCGACCTGGTATGGAATGCCGCCTGCACGAGTCGCACGCCGGCGGCCCTCTGCTCGCGGGCGCGATCCATGACCGCGTCCATCAGTTTCCGTCCGACGCCGCGATTCTGCGCGCTGGGATCGACCGTGATCGGGCCGACGCCCGAGATGATCGACCGCTCGTCCAGGCAGTTGCTGCCCACGACGCGGCCGTCGCTCTCGGCGACCACGCAGTAGAATCCGGGATCGGAAAACATGCCGGTGAGAATGCCGATCGCGGCTTCGGGTCCGGGAAAATCGCACGGAAATCCGTGAGCCTGGTTGATCGTTAGGAATGCCTGATAGCAGATCTGGCCGCACAGCGGAGCATCGTCCGGCGTAGCGGCGCGCACCGTCACTTCAGGCAGCGTTCTTGGAGACATTGTCCCCCTCCTCGACTATTGATCTCTCAATATTCGCATAGGGTCGAGGCGGGCCGCGCGCCACGCGGGGAAGGCGCTGGCGGCGGCGGAAACGGCGGCCAGGATGATCGTCACTCCGGCCAGCGTGGGCACGTCGAACGGCTCCACGCGATACAGCATGCCGCTGGCGGCGAGCGAGCGCGTGACCACCGCGGACGCCGCCAGGCCGACGACGATGCCGGCCGCGGTGAGGGCGAGTCCGCGGCGCAGGATCCAGGTCAGGACGCCGGTGCGTTGCGCGCCGAGCGCCATGCGCAGCCCGATTTCGCGGGCGCGCTGGGCCACCATGTACGACAGCACGGAGTAGAGTCCGACGGCCGAGAGCAGCAGGGCCATGGCGGCGAAACAACTGACCAGCAGGGTTTGAAACCACGGCTGGGCGGTAGCTTTGGTGACCGAGTCCTCCATGGTGGCGACGCGATAGAGCGGGATCTCCGGGTCCAGCCTGGTGAGCAGGGCGCGCAGCGGCCCGATGAGCTGGCGGGGATCTCCGACCGTCCGAATGCACAGCGCGGGCGAGGTGATCACGGCCTGCGCGTACGGCAGGTAGAACTGCGGTTCGGTCTCGTCCGTCAGATCGCGGCGCTTGACGTCGCCGACCACGCCGACCACTTCGCGCATGGGCGATTTGACCACGCCGTCGCCCAGGTCGGCTTTGATGTGTTTGCCGAGCGGATTCTGACCGGGGAAGTATAGGCGCGCGAACCGCTGGTTGACGATCATGACGGGCGCGGCGCGGGTGTCGTCGCGTTCGGTGAACGTGCGGCCGGCCAGCAGCGGAATGCGCATGGTCTCGAAGTATTGCGGGGCGGCGATGTTGGTGGCCACGCTGTCGGCATCGCCGGGCGCGGTGGGGCGTCCCTCGATGTGAATGGAGATTCCGATATTGTTCGGCGAGAGCGGCAGCGGATATGCGGCCGATGCGACGGTCACGTTGGGGAGCGCCGCGATTTCGGCCGTGAGACGGTCGTAGAAGGCAAGTTTATGCTCGCGATCGTAACGCGCTTGCGGTAGACTCACCTGCGCGGTCAGCACGTGCTTCGGGTCCATACCGGGATCGACGCGCAGCACCTGCAGGAAGCTGCGGATCAGCAGGCCCGAGCCAACCAACAGGACGAGTCCCACGCTCGTCTCGGCGATCACAAGCCAGTTCTGCAGTCGCTGCTGTCCGCGTCCGGCGGTCATGCCGCGGCCGGATTCACGGAGCGCCAGGGATGCGTCGAGGCGCGACATGCGCCACGCCGGACCCACGCCGAACAGGAGTCCGGCGGCGAGGGAAACGACGATGGCGAAGGCCAGCACCGGGGCGTTGACCGCGATACTGCCGGCGCGCGGCAGGGTGGTGGGCGCGAGGGCGACCAGGGCGTCGAGAATCCAGGTGGAGAATGCCACGCCCAAGGCGCCCCCGGCCAGGGACAGCAGGGAGGCTTCGACCAGCACCTGGCGAATGATGCCGGCGCGTCCGGCGCCCAATGCGGCGCGCACGGCGATTTCACCGCGGCGGCGCGAGGAACGGGCCAGCATGAGTCCGGCGACATTCGCGCAGGCGATCAACAGCACCAGCGCGACTGCGCCGAAGAGCACCGACAGCGGCCGCTTCACATCGCCGGTGAGGTGCGCCAGTACGGGAGTGACGACCGTGGACGTGTAAGATTTATTGCTGTCCGGGTACTGTGCGGCGAGGCGGCGGGCGATGATGTTCAGCTCGGCGTGCGCCTGTTCGGGAGAAACGTCCGGCTTGAGGCGGCCGACCACCCGCAGATAATCGAAGCCGCGCTGCGAGGACGGCGGCTCTTCGCCTTCGCTGTCTTCGGCCATCGTGATCCAAAGCACCGGCGCCCGGCCTTCGAGGGCGACGAAGTTGGCCGGCATCACACCGGCGACCCGGTACGACGCGCCATCGAGCACGATGGAACGGCCGGTAACGTTCGGATCGGAGTTGAACGTGGAGTGCCAGAGTTCCTGGCTGAGCATGGCGGTGCGCACGCCGCGGTTGTCGTCCTGCGGGACGAAATCGCGGCCGAGGATGGGGTGGAGGCCGAGCACCTGGAAGTAATTCGAGGACACGGTTTCGGCGATGAGCTGCTGCGGCGAGCCGGCTCCGGTGAGCGTCAGGCTGTTGTTATGGAAGTTGGCGATGCCGCTGAAACTGTGGCTCTGCGCGCGCCAGTCGGCGACGTCGGGATAGCTGAGCGGCTCGGGGGCGGTGGCGCTGATGGTGGTGTCGACCTGCGCCAGCCACATGAGGCGGTCCTGCTCGGGGTAGGGCAGGGGACGGAGCATGACGGCGTCGACGAGGGAGAAGATGGCAGTGGCCGCGCCGATTCCGAGGGCCAGCGTGAGCACGGTGGTGACGGCGAATCCGGGGATCTTGCGGAGTTGGCGAACGGAAAGGCGCACGTCCTGCATCAGCGAAGGCATGGAGTTGCAGGGGCAGGCGGCGTGCCACGCCATCCTGCTGATGTTGGGGGAGATGCGGACGGGCGAGTGTCCGGTTTCAGGACGCGGTGTCCAGTATTGGACGCGTCGTGGCACAGGCCATCGTTTTTCAATGGCCTGTGAAGGCGCTGCCATTTGGTGCCCCAATTGCTAGATGCCGCGCCATGGATTTCCGATTTGCACTGCGCTCGCTCCGCAAAGATCCCGGATTCACGATTCTTGCCGTCCTCGTGATGGCGCTCGGCATCGGGGCGAATACGGCCGTGTTCAGCGTCGTGAACGCGGTGCTGCTCAAGCCGCTGGCGTATCGCGATCCCGACCGGATCGTCACGCTCTCGTCGCTGTGGAAGCGTTCGGGACTGCACGGCTCCGTCTCCGCGCCGGATTTCCACGACTGGCACGACCAGAGCGGTTCGTTCTCCGCGATGGCGTATTACAACGACGACACGACGGCGGTGACGCTGCGCAATGTGGCCGAATACACGGCGGCGGCGCAGGTCACTCCCGAGTTCTTCGACGTCTTCGCCGTGCAGCCGCTGTTGGGCCGTGTGTTCTCGCCGCAGGAGTTGAAGAGCGGCACGGGCGTGCTGATCGGCTATCCATACTGGCAGAGCCATTTCGAAGGCCGGCCCGACGCGCTCGGCCAGACGGTGCGCATGTACGAGAAGGACCTGACGATTATCGGAGTCATGCCCGCGGGCTTCAGTTTCCCCGATAAGACGGCGATTTGGGTGGCCGCGAATTCGCTGTTTCCGGAGACTCCGTCGCGGTCGGCGCACAACTATAGCGTCGTGGCGCGGCTGAAGCCCGGGGTCAGTGTGGAGCGGGCGCAATCGGAAATGACCGGCATCGGAACGCGGCTGGAGCAGCAGTATCCGCCGAGCAATCAGAACAAGAGTGTGGCCGTGATGCGCATGCGCGACGAGATGGTCGGGAACGTGAAGAGCATGTTGTACGTGCTGCTCGGTGCGGTGGCGCTGGTGCTGCTGATCGCGTGCGCCAACATGGCGAACCTGCTGCTGGCGAGGGCCACGGCGCGCACTCGCGAGATTGCGATCCGCGCGGCCGTGGGGGCGAGCCGCGGGCGCATCGTGCGGCAACTGACCGCGGAGAGCTTGCTGCTGGCGGGGATCGCGGGCGTCGCGGGGTTGGTGCTTGCCGTGTGGGGATCGAACGCGCTGGTGGCGCTGGCGCCCGGTAACGTGCCGCGGCTGGACGAGGCGGGGATCGACGGCGGAGTCCTGGCGTTCACGTTTGGAGTATCGCTGCTGGCGAGCGTGCTGTTCGGGTTGGCGCCGGCGCTGCACGCATCGCGCGTGGATTTGAACGACGCGCTGAAGCTGGGCGGCGCACGGTCGGGGAGCAGCGCGTCGGCGCAGCGGCTGCGGGGCGGGCTGGTGGTGGCCGAGATCGCACTTTCCGTGGTGCTGCTCGCCGGGGCGGGACTGCTGATCAAGAGTTTCCTGACGCTGCAAAGTATGCCGCTGGGGTTCCACTCGGACCGTGTGCTGGTGATGGACGCCGAGGTGCCGGCGCTGAATACGGAGGGCCGGATTCGCGCGGGCCAGTTCTATAAAGCGGTGATCTCGGAGGCGGCGGCGACACCGGGGATCGTAGCGATCGGAGGCACGCGGATCGCACCCGGCCGCGTACGTTCCAATGGCGGGTATTGGGTCGACCACCTGCCGGAGGACAGGCTTCTCAATGTGGCGTCGCCGCAGGCGGTGTTTTCGGTCGTCACGCCGGGCATCTTCAACACGCTGAAGATTCCGCTGAAGAGCGGTCGCGATTTCAACGACAGCGACCGTTACGACGCGCCGTTCACCGCGATCGTGAACGAGAGCCTGGCGCGCAAATCGTTCCCCGGCCAGGACCCCATCGGCCACACGATCTTCTGCGGATACGACGGGTTGCAGCCGATGACGATCGTTGGCGTGGTCGCCGATATCCGGCAATTCGGTCCGGCGCGGCCGCCATGGCCGGAACTGTACATGCCGTACGAGCAGCATCCGAGGGGCAGTTTCGAGGTGCTGGCCCGCACCGGAGGCGATCCGATGGCGTTGGCGGAGACGCTGCGGCGGATCGTACGCGAACGGAATCCGAACGTGCCGGTCAAGTTCTCGACGATGGAGCAGAATTTGGCGGAGAATGTGGCGGCTCCACGATTCCGCACCCTGCTGCTGGGCATCTTCGCGGGGCTTGCGGTGCTGCTGGCCATGGCCGGGATCTACGGGGTGATGGCGTACGTGGTGGGGCAGCGGCGCAACGAGATCGGGCTGCGGATGGCGCTCGGCGCGAGTCAGGCGAATGTGCTCGGACTCGTGTTGCGGCAGGGGATGATCTATGTCGTGGTCGGGGTGGCTGTGGGGCTGATGGGCGCGGTGGCCGCGACGCGGCTGCTCACGAGCATGCTCTTCGAGGTGAAGCCCACGGATCCGGCGACTTACGCCGCGGTGGCGGCGGTGCTGGCGGCAGTCGCGCTGGCGGCGAGTTACATCCCGGCGCGTCGCGCGGCGAAGGTCGATCCGCTCACGGCGTTGAGGCAGGAGTAGGCAAGAACTGACAATTCGCGCGCCTGCCGCGGAAAGCTTACCTCTTCCACGCCGCCAAATGAATTCCCACCGGCGCCCGGGCATGCGCCAGGTCCAGGTCGTCGTTCACCACCGGCACCGTGATCGCCGCCGCCGGCGTATGGCCGCTCGGATCGAACGGCGTCAGCGTAATCCGGATCGTCTTATTCGCCGCCGCTAGCTCGAATGTCGTATCCGCGAACGACCGCAGCACTTGCGCGCGTTCCACATTCTCACACGTGATCAACGCCTCGCGACGCACGCGATCCTCGTCGGCATACGTGAGCACGCCGATCACTCCCGGCGCTTTCAGCCGCTTATCGGCGACGTCATCCTCGGGAATCTGCAGCCCCGCATACCGCTCCGTCTGCACGATCTCCGTCAGCGAAAAGCGGACCAGCGGAGCGAACGTGTCGAAGAACGGCTTGCCATCGGCCAGATGATACACGCTCCACCACGGCGTCTCCTGCGTCCGATCGATCACCAGCAGCGCGTTGTCCACCACGGCGGCATCCTGTCCGTCGAGCGTGATCGAATACAGCGGCTTCTGCTTCAAATCGATCCCCAGCGGCCAGGCCTCCACCGTGATCTTCGGCTCGTTGCCCATATCGTCGACCGCGTTATTCTCGGTATGTGTTTTGCGCAGAATCAGGCGGCGCTCGCTCGCCATCTGCGCCAGTTCGAACGACACGTTCGTGATGTCGATCGTCTCCTGCCCGTCCGAATTGTGGCCGTACTTCATGCTGGAGACCGACCGCGCTTCGAAGCCCGGCCGCGGCGCTTCGTACACCCCGGTGAAGCGCACATTGGCGCCGCCGCAGCCGCTGTTATCGGCAGCCGCGATCCGCCCTCCGATCAGGGTCAGCCGCAACTCGCATCCGCCCTCGCGGAGCACGATGGCATTGCCAGACGGCGTCCCGTCCGCCGTCACTGCACCCTCGTGCGTGGTGCTCAGTCCGTGCCAGAATGCGGCGCCCTTCACGTGCAGCCGCCGCCCGTCGGGCAGCACCGAAATGACCAGGTGATTGTCGAAGAATTTCCAGTCGCCGGCCCACGTGGCGAGCGGCGGATTGCGTTCGAATGCGCCATTGAAATCGAGACGCGACACGGGAAGCCAGCCCATCGCGTCGATCGTTTGCCAGGCGCACGCGAAACCGTTGCGGACCTTGCTTACGATGAGTTCGGCGCCCGGCGCGGCGCTCTCGTTCTTCTGGCAGGCCGCGCCTTTTTGCGGGCATCCAGCCGTGGTGTCCTGCAGGAAGATGGCGCGGTCGTTGCCGGTTACGCGCGCGAGTTGCAGGTCCGTCTGATCCTGCGTGAAGAGTCCATTGCGGCAGACGTCCTGGCCGGGCGCGCTGAATGCGGCGAGCAACAAGAGGAGAGGCGTACGCACCATGGGTTCTAGCGTAACGCTTTTTGCGATACTGTCTGCAAGGAGCCCCGTGTTCGAGAGATTCACGGAAACCGCGCGCAAGTCGGTCTTCTTCGCCCGCTACGAGGCGAGCGCCGCCGGCACCTTGCAGATCGAAGGCCCCCACCTTCTCCTCGGAATTTTGCGCTCCGACGAGACGTTGGCGCGGCTGTTCGGTCCGCCCGACCGGATCGAGCGGCTTCGGCAGCGAATCCTCGAAGGACCGTCGGTCAAGGCAAACATTCCCGTCACCGCCGATCTTCCGCTGAGCCACGACGCCAAGCGCGCCCTGTCGCACGCGGCAGAGCAAGCCGAGAAACTGCACGACAAGCACATCACCGCGGAGCACCTTCTGCTCGGGCTGCTGTACGAGAAGGACAGCCCGGTCGCCGTCCTCATGCGCGACATGGGCGTCTCGATGAAGAAACTGCGCGCTACCGTGACGAGGCCGGCGCCGCAGGATCCGGTGCCTGCCCGCCCGGGCATTGCCCGCAATCTGACGGCAGAGGCAGAAGCCGGCGCGCTCGATCCGGTGATCGGCAGGACGTCCGAGATCGACCAGATCCTGCAGATCCTGCTGCGCCGCCATAAGAATTGGGTGGCCCTGATCGGCGAGCCCGGCGTGGGGAAAACGGCGGTGTTGCACGGCCTCGCACAGCGGATCGGCGATGGCGCGGTGTCCCATTTTCTATCGGCGCAGACGGTGCTCTCGATCGACGCCTTTCGCGTGCCCGATCCCGGAGACCTCGGCCGCGTTTCGGTGATTCTCTGCCTCGAAGGACTGTTCGACCTGGCCGACCAGGACGGACTGAAAACGCTGGCCGTAGTGGAGCCGCTGATTAAGGCTGGCAACTCGTACGTCATCGCCACCGGCTCGCCCGAGGGACTGGCGCGATTCCCCGGCCCTCTCGCTCGCATGTTCGAGCGCGTGGACCTGCTGCCGCCCTCCGAAGCCGAAGCCATCGACATCGTGGTCGGCGTGAAAGAACGGTACGAGCGATTTCATGGCGTGACCGTCCCGGAAGAGACTGCACGGGCCGCGGTCACCTACTCGCGCCGGTTTCTCGCCCACCGCGTGCTGCCCGATCGCGCCATCGATCTGCTCGACGAAGCCTGCTCGCGCGCGCGGATGCACGGCAAAATTTCGGCCGATCTCGCCGACCTCGATGCCGTCGTGCGCGCACGCACCGGCCAGGCTATTTAGGATAAACGCGGAAATCGTCGAAGTACATAACGGAGTCGGCCACCGTCGACAATCCGACCTTGCCGGCGCCGCGGAAGGTGTTGTCCTGCGCCTGCAGAATGCGATGGTGGTTCACGTACACCTGGAAGCGGTTACCGCGCACCGAGACCTTCAGAATGCTCCAGGCATTGGAAGGAATTTCATGCGGCACCAGCGCGGTCAACTGCGAAACCCGGCCGTTCTCCACCTTGTATATGGCGACCGTCTTAGTCAGCGCGTTGGCGCGTACCAGGTAATAATTATTGGCATCACGGTACCGCCAAACCACTCCGCCGGCGCGCCCTTCGTGGCCGGAGACCGGCTTCAGGCGTACACTGAAGTCGCCATTTTGCACCGACATGTTGTCGAGAATCGCCAGCGGGTAGCGGCCCTCATTGCTATCGTGCGAGGTCTGCGCGAATACGTACGGTTGCGTCGGGGCCGTCTGGTCCTTCAGTACCTGCCACTGCGGCGCTGCTCCGGGATTGGTCGCACCTACCGACCATCCGGGCGGAGTTTTGCCCAGTTGATACTGGTCGAAATTGATGACTTGCCCCGTTGACGCGGTCAGTCCCAAGGCAAATAAAACGCTTAGAGCCTTCATTTTTTGGCGCTGCGGACAGCGTTACACATGGGAGTCCTACACCCTTAGTTCCTTTGTATCACACATGACCCGAATTGGAGCCATAACCATCGTTATCGGAGTCACGGTGTATTCTGGGAGTCGGAAATCGAGCCATGCGAATCCTTTGCACCGCGCTTCTGCTCGCCGCCCCCTTGGCGGCCAACGACATCGTTTTCCTGCATGGGCAGGTGACAATGGCGGACGGTTCGCCTCCCGGCAAATCGGTGAGCATCCTGCTGCGCTGCCGCGGCTCGGATCCCGTGCGGCAGACAAACGCGGGTAAGAACGGCAAGTTTTTCCTTAAGGTCGAGCGCGATGACTTTAATCACGTGGCCCGCGCGCTGCCTGCCACCATGACCGATGTCGGCAATGCCGGCCTCAGCGGAAATTGCGCCATCGTGGCCGACCTCAAGGGGTACGAATCCACCAGTATCGATCTCTCCAGCTTCACGATCCCCAAGGATCTCGCACTGCCCAAGTTGATTCTGAAGCCGCAGGGTGGGGGCGGAGCGCCGGCCGGACTCGAACTGGAAGTGGTGACCGTGAAAGGGCGGAAGTTCTACTCGCTTCCCGATGAAAAAGGCGTCGTGGCGGCGGCTCAAAACACGGTGGACGGCGACCCCAAAAATCCTGACCTGCTGCTCAAACTCGCGCTGGCGCAGATCTCCGTCTGGCAGGATCGTGAGGCGACGACCACTCTTGAACGCGCGATCGGTCTGGCCCCGTCGAAAGCGTCTCTGTACACCGAGCGCGGCCATCGCTCTCTCCCGCTGCGCGAATTCGCCAAAGCGCGCGCCGACCTGGAGAAGGCCGTATCGCTCGACCCCAAGGACATGGCTGCATACTACCATCTCGGCCTGGCGCACTATTTCATGGGCCACTTCAGTCCCGCCGCGGACGCGTTCCGCCACGCCGTCGACACCGCCCCGAATACCGACGAACGCATCAACTCGACCAACTGGCTCTATGCCGCTCTCCGCCGCGCCGGCCGCAACGACGAAGCCGCCAAGGCTCTCGAACTCGTCCCGCCGGACATGACGAACAAGGAACCGCACACGCTACACTATCTCAATCTCGTGCGCTTCTTCCAGGGCAGGATGACGGAATCCGACGCCCTCCCGCCCGAGCCTCCCGCCGGCAATACCGATCTCGAAACCGAACTCCGCTTCGACACCGTCGCCTACGGCATCGGCAACTGGCACCTCTACAACGGCCATCCCGAGAAGGCCCAGGAATACTTCCGCAAAGTGAACAAAGGCCACATCTGGATCACCTGGGGCTTCATCGGCTCGGAACTGGAACTGGCAAAGAAGTAGTCCCTGCAGCCCTGAGCAGCGCAAACCCGGTTGCCGAGCGTCAACTCGGCCGCTGGACTTCGCTGGCCGCAGCGTCGTCTGTCTCGGCCTCGCCAAATACAAGTAATCCTTTTTTCGCGAAAATATATCTTGACCCTGACGTTGCGTCAGGTCTGATGATAAGTCCAGAGACAAGCATTTGAAGCAGGACATCGACACTCTCTACCAGGTCCACGAGTTCGCCGAACTGGCCGGCGTGACCGTACGCGCGCTGCATCATTACGACCGTCTGGGGCTGCTGAATCCCAGCCGGCGCAGCGCCGCCGGTTATCGACTGTACGGCAATCGCGACCTCGTGCGCCTGGAGCAGATCGTCGTGTTGAAGTTTCTGGGCTTGCCGCTGAAACAGATCCGGGAGCTGTTAAAGAACGACTCCGGGCTGACCCAGTCGCTGCGACGGCAGCGGCATGTGTTGTCGGACAAACGGCGGCACCTGGACAGCGCGATTCATGCGATCGAAACGGCCGAGCGGTCGCTGAACCCGGAACAGGAACCGGACTGGAATCTGTTCAAGAGAATCATCAAGGAGATCGAGATGCAAAAAGACAACGACTGGACAAAACAATATTACAGTCCGGAAGCGCAGGCCAAGGTGGAGGAGCGGAAACACCTCTGGTCGCCGGAACTGCAGGAGAAGGTCAGCAAGCAGTGGGCGGAACTCTTTGCCGACATCGAAGCGTCGCTGAACGAAGATCCCGCCGGACCCAAAGGCCAGGCCCTCGCGGCACGCTGGAAGGAATTAGTGGGAGGCTTCACGGGCGGCGATCCGGAAATTCAGAAGGGCCTAAACAAAATGTGGTCCGATCAATCCAACTGGCCCGAGCAACCGAAGAGAGACTACGGGATCAAGCCTGAAATCCAGGCGTGGATCATGAAAGCGATGAAGAAGTAAAGACAATGGGCCACAGATGAAAACCCGAGTTATCTCTGTTCATCTGTGGCCCATTCCTTCTTTCGCGTGGTAAGAGCTTCTGACTAGCGGTCCGGATTCTACGTGTCCGAACCCCATCTCCTGTCCCGCCTGCTTCAACTCGTCGAACTCACCCGGGGTCACGTACCGCACGATCGGCAGATGCTTCGGCGACGGACGCAGATATTGCCCGATCGTCAAAATGTCGACATCGTGGGCCCGCAGATCCCGCATCACCTGCAGCACTTCGTCCATAGTCTCGCCTAGCCCCAGCATCACGCCGCTCTTCGTCGGCGCCTCCGGACGCACCTTCTTCGCATACTGGAGTACATCCAGCGACCGCTCATACCGCGCCCCCAACCGCACCTGCCGGTATAGCCGCGGCACCGTCTCCGTATTGTGATTGAGCACGTCGGGCGCGGCCTCCATGACGATCTCGACCGCCGCATGACTCCCCTGGAAATCGGGGATCAGCACCTCGACCCCGCAGCCCGGCACCCGACGGCGGATTGCGCGAATCACGTGCGCGAACAACTCCGCCCCGCCGTCTTCACGATCGTCGCGATTGACGCTGGTGACCACGGCGAACTCCAGACCCATCGCCTCCACCGCCTCAGCGACACGCTCGGGCTCGTCGTAATCGACCGGCAGCGGCGCGCCTTTCTGCACCGCGCAGAAGCCGCACCGCCGCGTGCAGACGTTGCCCAGGATCATGAAGGTCGCGGTGCGCTGATTCCAGCACTCGCCCACATTCGGACACGCCGCGCTCTCGCATACCGTGTGCAGCCGCAGCCCTTCGATCAAGTCCTTCAGTTCGCGATAATTCTTTCCCACGGGCGCGGGCGCACGAAGCCACGCGGGACGTTCAATTTTTGGAGCGATGGAAACCAGCACTTATTAATATTGTAGCCACTCGGGTGCGGCGACATTCACCCGCGCGGCCGTCTTCAGCAGGCTGTCCCAGTTGCCATCGGGAATCGGGATGCCGTTGACCTTGCGCTCGGCCTCCGTCCGCCATTCCGGATCGCCCGCCACCATCACCTCGTCGTACCCGGGCGCCGCGGGCGTGGACTTCATCAGCTTTACCAGTTGCTCCACCCGCTCCATGAAATCTTCCAGCGGCATGAAGCGCGTCACGTCGATCGCCATGAACATCTGGCTGTTGCGCACTTTCTTCCCGCGCACCCGGATCCCGCCGAGCTCGTTCGCCATGGCGCCGCCGCTCAGCACCGAGCACAGGATCTCGACCATCATCCCCAGACCGCTGCCCTTGTACCCGCCCAGCGGCATCAGCATGCCCTTGTACGCCTTCTGCGTGTCGGTCGTCGGGACGCCGTCGGAATCGAACGCCCAGCCGGCCGGGATCTCCGGCTGCCCGTTGATGAACGCCTTGAAGATTCGTCCGGCGGCGACCGTCGTGGTCGCCATATCCAGCAGCCACGGACCCGGCACCGACATGCAGATCGGATTCGTCCCCAGCCGGCCTTCCTTCCCCTGCCATGGCGGCACGATCGGCGAGGCGTTGCACATCACGATGCCGATCTGCCCGGCCGCCCGCATCTTCTGCGCCCACCACGCGGCCGCCCCGAAGTGGTTCGACTCGCGCGACACCACCAGCGCCATCCCGTGCTCCGTGGCCACCCGTATCGCGTGCCGGCAGCACATGTGCGCGACCCATTGACCGAGTCCGTTCTCGCCATCGAACAGCACGCAGGATCCCGCCTCGGAAATCACGTGACCGTCGGCTTGGACATCCATTTCGCCGGCCAGGATCTGGTCGATGTAAAACGGCAGAAGTTGAATGCCATGCGAGTCCACGCCCCGCAGGTTGGATCCCACCAGCGACTGAGCCGTGATATCCGCCTTATGCAGCGGAACTTTCGCGGCAACCAGGATCCGGTTCACAAAACCGTTGAGAATATCGGCAGAAATTACTGGCATGAAGCCCCATTCTATCAATGGCTTACCCCATACGGGAACTTTTTGGCTCATGGGGGTGTCTATACCTTTGCACGGCGTAATTATTCCTGGTAGTTTGTAATCAGGCTGAATGTGAGGCTCCCGGTGGCCACATCAATCATCGACCTGAGCTCGGATCGAACGGCGGAAGCCTGCGCGGGGAGTGAAGATCTCCGTTTAGTAGACGAACTCCGCGACGGTGTCGAACGCGCCTACGAAGAACTGCTGACCCGGTTCCAGCAACCCGTGTTTGCCTTGGCATTCCGGTTGTTGAACGACCAGTCCGAAGCGGGCGATGTTGTCCAGGAAGTGTTTCTCAAGGTTTTCCGCAACATCGGCAGTTTCCGCGGGCAAAGTACGCTAAAAACCTGGATCTACCGGATAACCGTGAACGAGGCCCATAACGCGCGCCGCTGGTTCTTCCGCCATCGCCGTCGCGAGGTGGAACTCGACATAGATCCCGAAGAGTCCCGCAATTGGAAGGAGACCATTCCAGACCGTACTCGCTCTCCGTATGAGGAGGCGGTCGACCGGGAGCAGCACCAGATGATCGAGGCTGCGCTCGAGAAAATCAATCCCATCTTCCGTGAAGCCGTGGTGCTTAGGGACATCACAGATCTGAGTTATGAGGAAATTGCGGAAGTGCTTGGCGTTTCCCTGGGGACCGTAAAGTCTCGAATCCTGCGTGGCCGGGAAGCCCTGCGGGATCAACTGGCGGGTAGCATGAAATCCAGACCCGCCATGAAGTTAGTGCCGAAGACGGCCGAGTGAACTATGAGTTGTGAAAACGTGCAAGAACTGGTTTCTTCGCTTCTCGACCAGAATGGTTCCGCCGGGGAACGGCAGAATGCGTTGGCGCACATCGAGGGCTGCCGCGAATGCAGCGCTCACTACGAATCGATGATGCAGATGCGCGCCTCCCTTCGGGAGATGGCTCCGCCCGCCATACCCGCGCACTTGCGCGCAAACCTCCGCGATCTCGCCGCCCAGGAACGTATCCGTCATATGGCCCGCCGCAGTGTGCCGGCGCGCCTGCACAATTGGGTCTCCTCGTTCCAGATTCGCTGCGACAATCTCATGCGTCCGGTGGCCCTGCCGTTCGCCGGCGGAGTTCTCTCCGCGATCCTTCTGTTCGGCATGTGGATTCCCACCATCACCGCTACGCCGCGCACGTACGGCGTGGATGTGTCCGCGCCGATTTTCACCGACCCGAGCCTCAATCTGAATCGTTCGAACCCGGTCCCGCACGGCCCCAACGTCGTGGTCCAACTGATCATCGACGAGCGCGGGAAAGTGGCCGACTATCTTGTCATCCAGGGCCAGGATTCGCAGGAATTGCGCAACTTCATTCTGTTCTCGAACTGGAACCCCGGCACTTTCTTCGGCAAGCCCACCTGGGGCACGGCGCTGTGGAGCCGCGAGGAAATCCAGGTAAAGGGCTGACGCCCTGTCCCGCCAGAAACTCGGACAGCACTTTCTTACGAACGGTTCCATCCTGGAACGAATCGCCGCGGCTGTGTGTCCCGCCCGCGAGGCATTGGTCATTGAAATCGGGCCCGGCCGCGGCGCCCTCACCGAAAAACTCCTGAAGCGCGCCGACCGCGTCATCGCCATCGAAGTGGATCACGAACTCGTCGAGCACCTGCGCGAGCGCTTCGCCGGCGCGCCCCTCGAAATCGTACACGCCGACGTCCTGCAGACCGACCTCGGCCAGTGGGGACCCGTGCCCATCGCCGGCAATCTGCCGTACTACATCACTTCGCCGATCCTGCAACAGGCTACCCGCACCGACGCCCCGCGGGCCGTCTTCCTGATGCAGAAGGAAGTCGCGGAACGCCTCGTGGCCAAGCCCGGCACACGCGACTATGGATTCCTGACGGTGCAGACGGCGCTGCTCGCCGACACAAAATATCTCTTCGACGTGAAACCCGGATCCTTTAGTCCACCGCCCAAGGTCGATTCCGCGGTGGTGCTGCTGACACCTCGCCAGCAGTCCGTGTCCGACGACCTGATTCGCTTCGCCGGCCACTGCTTCAGCCACAAGCGCAAAACGCTCCGCAACAATCTCGCCGGCATCTACGGCAAGGAGCGCATCGAGGCGTGGCCGGAGGCTTCCCTGCGTGCCGAGCAGATCCCTATCGGCCAATTCGTCGAGATGTGGAAGCGGCTGTTGTAGCCGGGTGGGCCATACTTCAGATGCGGGCGTCTCAAAGCGCGCCTGGACAGACGACGCTGCGCGATCGTCTATCCTACTTTCCGTTTAGGGAAAGGCCGGCGGGGATCGCGGGCTTGTCGTCGCCGTAGGTGGCGACAAGGTATTCCAGGAGGGCGTCGCGATCCTGGTACTTGGTGCCCCAGCCGGCCATCTTGTCGAGTTCCTTGGTCCAGGCTGCTCGCGAGAGGCGCTGCGAGTGGATCAGGCGGAGACTGTGGCAGGGCAGGCAAGTGCGCTGCTCTTCCTTGTGTCCGCGATCGATTGTCGCCTGGTCGGCGGCGAATGCCATGATGGCCAAAGCCAGGCCCGCGCAAATCATCTTCATGCCGTCTTCTCCACCGTTACGCCGACGCGGTCGATTCCATTCCACAAATAGCCCGACGGATTCCACGCGGGCACGAACGGCTGCACGCGGCCGGCGGTATCCGTGGCGCGCGAGAGAATCGTATAGAAGCCGGGCTCGGGTGGCTTCCAATCCAACCGGAACTGGCGCCATGCGAAGGGGAGTTTCGGCGAGACCAACTCGGCGTCTCGCCATTTGCTGCCGCCATCGGTGGACACCTCGACGCGTTCGACGGCCTGTTCGCCGGCCCACGCGAAGCCGCGGATGGCCACGGCGCCTGCCGGCGCCTTGCTCTGATCCTCCGGCGCAGTGATGGTCGATTTCACCGGCATGCCTTCAATCACTTCGAGTTCGGCCGGACGCGCCGGAGTCCCTGGCGGCAGCGCGTACTTGGGATAGCGGTAGCCGGGATTCATGAAGAAGCCCTTGCCCTCTTCGGGCGCCGCGGAAATGCGCGTGACCCACTTGACCCAACTGGTGCCGTCCCACCCCGGCACGATGAGGCGAACGGGGAAGCCGTGGATCTGCGGACTCTCGCCATTCATGGTCAGCGCCAGCAGCGTGGCCGGATGCATGGCCTTCTTCATGGGCATCGAGCGGACGAAGTCGGGCGTGGACATGAGTCCGGCATCCGCGCCGTCGAATTCCACGAACGCCGCTTTCGGGTCGGCGCCCACCAGCTTGAGCACATCGCCGAGCCGCGGGCCGCGCCACTCGGCATTGCCCACCGCGCCGCGTCCCCATTGGATGCCCGGGACTTTCGGCGAATAGAATCCGCGACCGTTGCCCGTGCACTCCAGCGTGGCGGGGACGGTGAATTGCGGCAGCTTGCGCAGATCGGCGAGCGAGAGTTGGCCCGGCTTGCCGACCATGCCGTTGACCGTGATGCGGTGCGCTTCGGGTTCGATGGGTGAAGGGCGCAAAAGGTGCTGGCGGACGAAGAACGAGTCGACCGGTGTGAGGTAACTCTGCAGCAGATTGACCGGGGTCTCGAGGTCCTCGGGACGATCGTTGTGGAGGATGAGGGGCCGCTTACCGGGTATCGCTACTGGGTCGTCCGCTCCGCGTGACTGTGCCGCCGCGGCAATTCCCAGAGCTGCGGCGAACAGCTCCCTTCGGTTGGTTCGCATCGCTTCACAGGTTACCATGCAGGCTTAGCGGCGCGCCTGCGGCGCGTTCGCAGGCCAGAGGCCGGCCAGAGGCCTACGCTACGTCGCTGCGGAGGGCGAGTGCAGGGTCGAGGCGGCTGGCGCGGCGGGCGGGGAGCCACGCGGCGACGAGGGCGATAGCGAGGAAGAGGACGATAACCAAGGCGTACGATGCGGGCGACGTGGCGATCTCGGAATCGGTAAGGGTGCGCATGGTTTTCGATGCGGCCAAGGCCAGCGCCATTCCGCATGCCAGTCCGGCCGCGACCCAGACGGTGGTGGTCCCGAGAACGGTCTGCACGATGTCCGACCGTCCCGCGCCGAGCGCCATGCGGATGGCGATTTCGCCGGTCCTCTGGGCGACGAGGCACGAGATCACGCTGTAGATTCCCGCCGCGGCAATCATGATCGCGAAGAACGCGAACGTCCCGACGACGAAAGCCTCGAACCGCGGTTCGGCCACGGCATCGGAAATTAACTGCTCCATGGTCATCGCGCCGTAGACCGGCTGATCGACATTGGCCGATGCGATCGCGGACTTCACCTGTCGCAGCAACTCGCCCGGCGGAAGCGGCGAGCGAACCACGAAATAAGCATCGGCCCAGGCCAGTTGCAGCGACGAAAGGTAGACTTCCGGAAACGGCGCGGCGCGCAATCCGCGGGTGCGCACATTGCCCACCATGCCGATGATGGTGATGGGTTCTTCCGGACCCTCGTCCATGTGCTTGCCCACGACGTCGGCGCCCAAGCCGAACTGGCGCGCGAATTCCGCGTTGACGATCGCTACCGTGGCGCGCGGTCCGGCATCGTTGCGCCGGAAGGTACGGCCCGCGAGGAGCGGAATGCGCAAAGCGCGGAAGTAATCCATGCTCACCAGGTGCACCCAGCCCTGAATGCTCTTCCGGGATCCGTCGGGGTTGCGGATTTCGGTGAGCTCGGTGTTGCCGCCGCGCGCGGGACGCAGCGGAGGACCGGTGACGGTTGCCGCCGCCTCGACGCCCGGGATCGCGGCGATGCGGTCGAGATAGTCCTGGAACACCACGCCGGCCTTGGCGTCGATCGAGTTCTGGGGGCGCGCCGGAAGTTTCAGTCGGAAAGCCAGCACGTTGTCCGGGTCGAAGCCCATGGGGCTGCCGATCAGCGAGCGGAGATTGCCCGCGATGAGCGCGGCTCCGCACAGCAGAAACACGGAGAGCGCCGCTTCCATGGCGATCATTGCGTGTCGCCAGCGATTGCTTTCCGGCGACGATGCACGCGCGGTGAGGCTGGCTCCAGGAGTCCAGCGACTGCTCTTGATGGCGGGCAGCGTGGCGAACAGGAGCGCCGAAAGCAACGACACCGCGATGGTGAACAGGGCGGCGCGCGCGTCCAGGTGTGCGTTCGCGAGGAGCGGGCTCCGCACCGGCAGCCAGTGCACGAGCAGTCGTACGATCCAAGCTGCCGCCAGCAGGCCGGCCGCGCCGCCGCACGCGGCCAGCACCAGGCCTTCGGTCACGAATTGGCGGATGAGGCGACCGCGCGTCGCGCCGAGAGCCGCCCGGATCGCGACCTCGCGTCCGCGACGCATGCCGCGAGCGAGCAACAGTTGCGCGGAGTTGGCGCATGCGATCAGGAGCAGCGCGGCTACGCCGCCGGTTAAGAGCAGGAGCAGCGATCGCTGCGTCCCCACGATGGCCTCGCGCAGCGGCTGCAGTAGGAAGCTGAAGCGGCTGGGGTCGTGCTGCGGATTCGGGAACGCTTCGGGATGCTCGGTGGTGAGGGCGCGGGCGATGCTGCGGAGATCGTCCTTCGCCTGGATCAGCGATGCGCCGGCGCGCACGCGGGCGATCACTCGCACGGGGGTGCCGCGACCGGTGGAGCCGACGCGCATGGTTGGCGGCAGAGGGAAGCTTACGTAGAGATCCACGGGCTCGGCAATTCGCAGCGTGGGGTAGTCGAATTGAAAGCTTGGAGGCAGGATTCCGACAATGGCCGCGGGTTGTCCGTCGAGGCGCAGCGTGCGTCCTACCGCGCCCGCGTTGCCGGCGAGGTGAGTCCGCCAGAAAGCGTCGGTGAGTATCACCGAGGGAGCGCGCCCGGGCTGATTCTCTTCGGGAAGAAAGAGACGGCCATGCGAGGGCGCGACGCCCAGCAGCGGGAGAAACGACGCTGTGACGCGCGCGGCATACACGCGCAGCGGTTCGCCCGCGCCGGTCACCTGCATGTCGAGGTGCTCGGCGAATGCGAGTTGGTCCAGGGTGCGGCTGCGGGCGCGGATTTCCAGGAACTCGGAGACGCTGGGGATCCAGCCGGTGTTCTCCGTGATGGTGACCAGCCGGCCGGAGTCGCGATAGGGCAGGGGATCGAGGAAGGCGGCTTTCAGGAGCGTGAACATCGCCGCGGTGGCTCCGATGCCGAGTCCCAATACCAGGACGATGAGCGCCGAAACGAAGCGGTCGGTTCGCAGCAGAGTCCGCATGGAAGCAGTGTATTGCTGAGCTAATACACTAGTCAAGAGCGACTTTTTCGGTCCTTGATGAGGCGAACGATGCCGTAACAGAACAGGCAAGTCCAGAAGTCCACGGCCATGCCCCAATCGAGCTGGTAGAGTCCGTGCTGTGCCTTGGGCGGCAGGAATGGTTCCACGCTGAAGTAGATGGCGTTGCCCGCCACGACTGCGATCAGCGACTGCCAGAACGACCGCTTCATCCTTCACTTTGAGCTTACATGACAGGGTCGCCGACCTGTCCGACGATGGTGGTGTTCTGCACAAGCCATCGCGTGAACCAGAGCCAGGCCCAGGGGATCGTGACCAGCGGAATGGAAAAAAGGATCGCGGCCAGCATTCGCCAGAGGATCTGGTGGCCGAGGCCGTGGAACTGGAGCGCGTCGTCTTTGCTGCTGGTGCTGCTCGCCAGCCAGCGGAACATTGCCGCCGCGACCCAGGCCCAGCCGATCACCGTGACCATGGAGAGCCCCAGCAGAATTTGCCAGCCCAGCAGTTCGCGGTACCCGCCCCTGAAGGAAAAGCGCCGGCCCGAACTCAGTTCCACATGGCTGACGAACCAGCCGATCACATTCCACGTGGCCCAAAGTCCGAGAAGGTAGAGGGCCAGTTGCAGGAGTCCCTCGGGGAAGCGGCCGAGGCCCCAACTACGGCCGGCGAGCACCCAGACCACCCACCAGACCAGGATCTCGCCGGCGCGCCCGGAGAAATCGGCGGTGGTATCGTCGCTGAATCGCAGGTTGCGGCAGAACCAGCGGCAGGCCGTCTCGAACAGCCAGACGCCCGCGATAGCCAGGAGAATCGAGAGGACCCAGACTGCGATTAACCAGGCGAGACTGATTCCGGCGACAGTCACCCATGGCGGCGAAACGTTGACGCTGACCAGGCTGACGCGGATTGCCGGGGGCAGTGAGATGCGGATGCTGATCAGTATGGCCAGCACGAACCAGGCGAGCACCTCCAGAGCGTTCCCCCGGAAGTCGAGATGCACTTCGTGATGCAGAGGGCGAACGGGAAATCCGCAGCGGGAGCAAGTCCACGAGTCGTCGGCGAGACTCGCGGCGCAGTGGGGACAGCGCACGCGGAGTTTACGGTAGCACCATTGGCTTGGATGCGGAGAAATTTTGATTCAACGCGGAGGCGCCCGGGCGTGTCTTCGAGCTTGCGCGGAGAGTCAGGCAGCGTAGCGAATAACTTCTAATTCGGCAGAGGCGTCCACCGATGAGTTTTAGAATCTTCTCGATCTCCGTATAGAAGGAATGCAGCATTGCGGAGGCAGCCGCCCGCTCCATTATCCCGACAGTTGCGTCTGGGAGACAAAGCAGCGGAGCGAACTGTTCGCGGATCGTGGCGAGTTCCGCGAGACCCAAGCGCACTTTTTCGGCGAGATCACTCGACACGAACGAGTTCCCCGCTTCTGAGAAGGTATCTGACCAATGGTGTCGGGTCATCCAGATCGACGAGATCGACTGGTCTACCGAGAATATCGGATGCCCTACTGACCGCAGAAAAGTATACGTGTGACGGAAGTCCCGTCGCGGCCATGTCGATGTCGGACGATGGCCGCAACTGGCCCTTAGCTGCTGAGAGAGCTACTCGCTATTCTCATGCGAAAATCACGCCAAACAGTTGGACACTAACGCTCCGAATATACCGGGGCGGGCCTCCCGCGGCCAGCCGTGTCTAACTTTCTTGTGAACGATCCAAACCGCATCTGTTGCCCATGGCCTGCCGGAAGCGATCGCGTTCTTCGGGGGTCAGCTTGTTCCAGCCGCGGGCGAAGCGCGCCCGTCGCATGCGACGCCAGCCGCCGTGGCCGCCGAAGAGGATGCGGCTCAGCAGCAGCAAGCCGAGCGCCTGCCAGTACCCAATCGTGGGGAGGTTCAGGATGGCGGGCATCAGACTGTTCCACAGATACTCGATGACAAATCCGATCCCCACTACGAATACGATCGCCATCAGGGCAACGACCCCTCCTACTACTTTCGGCTTCCTCATTGTTCCCTCCATAGATTTTGCAGACGGGATCGCAGGCGCTTGACCGCGTAATGCTTGCGCGAGAGCAGTGTTCTGACGCTCACGCCGGTCTCCTTCGAGATTTCGGCGAAGCTCCGCCCGTCGATTTCGTGCGCCAGAAAAACCTGCCGCTGGCTGGTCGGCAATTCGCCGAGCGCCGCCTCGATCTCGTCCAGCAGGACGGCGCGCGCGTATACCGCATCGGGACCGGCGTCGGGTGAAGGCAGCAGGTCCTGCAGGATTCGCCGGCTTGCGTCTTCGTCCACTTCCGGTTTGGCGCGGCGGAACAGATCGGTGATCCGGTTGCGGGCCACCTGCATCATCCACGCGCCGGCATGCGCCACCGGCTTCATCATGCGGTACGTCCCGACCAACTCGTAGAAGACGTCCTGCAGCAGATCCTCGGCATCGATCTCGGCCGGGATGCGGCGCCGGATGAAAGCGAGCAGTTGACGGCGCTCGCGTTCGAAGACGCGCGCCAGGTGCTGGTCCTGCTCCGCACGATCTTCGGTCATGGCCAGCACATCATCCTCGCACCTGTATAGACGGGATCGCCGACCGAATATTTTAGCCGTCGACTATTTCTTGGTCGGGGTGCTCCCTTGTCTGGCGACGACCTGGTCCTTAATCTTCTCGTATGTCGCAGCGGGGATGATCTTCTTCTGCACCAGTTGGTTCTTGGCGCGGTAAGGGCGGTTCTGCACGATTTTCGCGGCGTAGGCGTCGCCGATCCCGGGCAGTTGCTTCAACTCGGCTTCGCTCGCCGTGTTGATGTCGATCAGGGCACCGGCCTTGGTCTTGTCCGCGGCCGTCGTGGCCGGGGACTTGGCTGGCGCTTTCTTCTGCGGAGGCGCGGCGCAAAGCAGGGCGGCCGCGAACAGGGTCAACAGGACACACTTGAGCAGCTTCATGCTCCGATTGTAGCCGTCTACCGCGAATCCCGGCTGCTACTTTACGGCGAAGTCCCAGACCTGAATGTTGACCTTGCCGGCGGTGTATTCGATGACGGCGTACTCGCCCGGCGCCAGTTTTTCCTTGGGCCAGATCTTGTACAGGCCGTCCTTGGTCATTTGCTGGCGGAAGATGTCCACGATCGCCGGTTCTTCCTCCACCTCTTTCGTGACCGGCATATAGATCAGGTTCTCGACAATCCGGACCGACCCCTTCGGAGTCAGCTTACACATGCCGAACCGCTGGGTCTCGGAAAGCTGGATGTAGAACTCCTGCTCGGGATTAGTGAAGACGTTCTGCGAATGCGCACCTTCGATTTCCAGGACGGCTTTGCCGCTGATGATCGGGACGGGCGACAGCACCTTCAGCACTTCGCGCTTTTTGTCGCTGTGGACGACGCTCTCGGCCAGTTTGAGAGGCTTGGCCTTGTCGTCCTGCAGCCAGTAAACGCCGGGATCCTGCGGAATTTTGAGGATCTCCTTTTGCATGGCACGCTCCAGCGCCGCCTCTTCGTCCAGAACCTTGGTGTCGTGCTCGATCGTCGCCTTGCGCGCCGCCGCTTCGGATTCCGTGCGTTTGATATCCACCATATCGAGCGGAATGTCTTCCCATTCCTCGCGCTCGACGCTGTAAAAATGAACGCGGTCGGTCTGCACCTGGTATTCGCGGACAAGGTGATAGCCGCCATCCTTCAAGTACAACTTGATGTTTGCGGCCCAGGCTGTGAACACCAGCAAAACGAGTGCGACGGAAACCTTTCGCATACGGCCCTCACCCTTACTGTAACGCCGGTGCGATTTTCGCGCTAATTTCGGCGCGCGCCGGGCGTCATCAATTCGTTCCCTGTTCGCCTATGGCTGTCGCGTCCCAAATGCGGACACTCCGCACAAATTTCGAACTCCGCGGGCGGTGGTTACGTAGCTTTGAGAGAACCACTTGCGGGCGATTGGACATTGGCCGGGTGTTTGCGGCCATAATAGCTTTTTGGAGTCTCTAATACCTATGTATCGTGCCAGATCTGTGATTGCGGTTCTGCTCAGCGGCGCTCTCGCCGCGCCTGCGTTTGCGCAGACCCAGGCTTATACGATGGAGACCGGTCACGGCTTCATCTATGGACTGACCCGAGCGTACCGCGTGCACCCGGTGGCGAAGGTGAGTTTCGAAGATTCGCCGCGGCTGGAAAAGCTGATGCGCGCCGGCGTCATTTATCTTTCGCTGCGCGATGCGATCGCGCTCGCGCTGGAAAACAACCTGGATGTCGAATCGGCGCGATACTCGCCTAAACTCGCGCTTGCCGATTTGCAGCGCGCCAGCGCCGGGCAGTTGGTCCGCAACGTTTCGACGAACTTGTCGCAGGGGCCGTCATCTGCATCCCTGAGCGTCCTTTCCGGAGCGTCGGCGACCAACGTCGGCAGCGGCGGAGGAGGCGGGGGTAGCAATAACGGCGTCCTGAGCGGCCTGAGCATTCAGTTGGCCGGCGCGGCCATCCCGAACGTGGATCCGGTGGCTTTCATCGGTTCGGGTTTTTATCATTCCACGTCGATTCAGACGTCCACCGTTTTCACCGGCACGTCGGCCCTGGTACAGCAGTACAAGAATCTCAACTATGGGATACAGCAGGGGTTCTGGACGGGAACGACAGTGACGTTGGCGATGAGCAGCGTTTTCGGCGCTACGCAGAATGCGACGACCGCCTTGTTCAACCCCGTGAATACGGGGAGCCTTTCGCTGGGCATCACGCAGAACCTGCTCAACGGGTTCGGAATGGCGACCAACCGGCGCGCGTACCATAAGGCCGTCAATAACCTGCGGGCAAACGACCTCACGTTTAAAGAGCAAGTGATCCTCACGGTCAGCAACGTCGTGAACCTCTATTGGGATCTGGTCACCTATCAGGATGCGCTGAAGGTCAGCCAGGAGACTCTGCAACTCGACACGCAATTGTACGAGGACAATAAGCGGCGGGCCGCCCTGGGCGCCATCGCCGAGATCGATATCATTCAGGCTGAAGCCGATCAGAAGGCCCAGCAGCAGGACGTGGTCAATCGCGAGTCGCAATTGTTGCGCCAGGAGATGATCCTCAAGAGCGTGCTGACGCGGACGGGCCTCGACAATTCCAGCATCGCCCTGGCGCGCATTGTGCCGACGGACCATATCAATCTTCCGGCCAACGAAGCCGTGATCCCGATTCAGGATCTGGTGAACGAGGCGCTGGCGAAGCGGCCCGAGATCGAACAGAACCAGATCTCGCTGCAGAATGCCCGGCTGGATCTGCTCGGCGTGAAGAGCAACCTGTTGCCCTCGCTGTCGGCCTTCGCCAACTTCTCGAACTCCGGGCAGGCAGGCTCGATCAGCTCCACGCAGGTCCCGATTTATGACGCGAAAGGCAATCTGGTGGGCACGCGGCCGTTAGGTCCCGGTGATGTGAATGGATTCTTGGTGGGCGGATACGGCACTGTGTTAGGGCAGATTTTCTCGCGCAATTTCCCCAATTATAATGCCGGTTTCAACCTGACGATTCCGCTGCGAAATCGTGCCAACCAGGCCGATCAGATCACGAGCGAATTGCAGTACCGGCAGGCGCAGATCTCCGACAAGCAGTTGCACAACAACATCAAGCTGACGGTGATCAACGATTGGACGGCGCTGCGCAATGCGCGCGCTGCTTACGATACGAGCGTGGCCGCCCGCAAATTATCCGATGCCACCCTGAACGGCGTGCGCCGCAAGTACGAACTGGGCAGCGCTACCATTCTCGACGTCGTGATCGCGCAACGTGACGATACGTCGCGCCGCTTATCCGAGGTGGATGCGCTCGATCAGTTGCAGAGCGCCCGCACGGCATTGGATCGCGACCTCGGCCGGACGCTCGACGAACACAATGTCGACCTGGAAGAGGCTCGCACCGGCACCGTGAAGCGCGAGGCGGACCCGATCCCTGTGATCCTGCAACAGCCCGTCGGGACGCCGCGGAAGTAGGGGTGGTTGCGCTTGCTGACGCGCGCGGCTCCGATCGGCGCGGCCGGGACAACTCCGATCGGAGCCGCAAACCGTTAGGGAGCGATGGGGCCTACCATTCGACGGTTTTGCCGGGCTCGAGCGGCCAGACTTCGGTTGAACTGCCGGCGATCAACTTCGCCAGTTGATCCGGGGTGCCGGTGAGGCCCGGGAACGTGCCGAAATGCATCGGTACGATCTTGCGCGCCTTGAGCATGCGGCAGGCGACGGCGGCCTCGCGCGGACTCATCGTGAACAGATCGCCGATCGGCAGGAATGCCAGTTCGGGCTGATACAGTTCCTGAATGAGCGCCATGTCGGTGAACACGTTGGTGTCGCCGGAGAAGTAGATCGCGCGGCCGTCGGGAAGTCGCAGGACGTAGCCCGCCGCTTCGCCGCCGTAGATGATCTTGCCGTCGTCCAGAATGCCGCAGCTATGTACGGCGTGCGTCATGGTGACGGTGAGGTCGCCCACTTTTTGCGATCCACCCTTGTTCATCGCGCGCGTATTCTTAAGGCCTTTGGATTCCAGCCACGTGCACGTCTCGAAGATGGCCACCACTTCTGGCGAGAATTTGTTAGCCAGAGGCACCGCATCGTGGATGTGATCGAAGTGTCCGTGAGTAATGCAGATCGTGTCGACGCGATCGATCTCGAAGCCTTGGGGATACTTCGGATTGCCATCGGTCCACGGGTCCATCAGCACAACTTGGCCCGAGGAAAGACGAAACTGAAAACTGCCGTGTCCAAGCCACGTGATCCTCATATCGAGGATTATGCCAGAACGGGCTCAGCTTTGACGTTTGGCTGCGAACTTCGCGCCCCGTCTGGCGCCTTCGCGTGTGCGCGTGCCGCTGATCTGCTCGCCGGCCAGCGTGCCCTCCCATACGAACTTGGCGTCGCCGTTCTTGCCATGTTGGAGCGTGGTGAACGTGAAGTGGTCGCCATCGACTTTGCCGTTCTGCACGTCGACGCCGCGGGCGCGCTTTCCCCTGCCGGCGGTCACGGACCCGGTCAACTGACCGCCCTGAGTCCTCAGATCGAGCAGGAACACCGGCGGCGTGGCGGCGTTCTTTTTTACGGCTGCCTTCTTTCCGGCGGGCGACAGTTCCGCTGTCCACTTGCCGTCCAGGTTGGCCGCCGCGGCCGAGCAGGCGAGCGTCACGAGAACGATTGCGAGAAGTTTCATACCGGCGCCTCTGCAATGAAAACCCGACGCCCGCCCGGAAGTTGCTCCGACTACTGGAGCGTGATGCGATCGAATCGGTCGTACTGCGTCATGTCGCTGAGGATCACCTTGTCGCCCACCTGCAGTCCCGATTTCACTTCGATCACGTTGACGGATGCCTGGCCGAACTGCACCTTCACTTGCGTGGCATGCTGGCCGTCGGGGTCGATCTTGAAGAGTAAGCCCTCGGTGTTCGACTGGCCGAACACCGGCCGTCCGACGTAGAGCACGTTGTTGATCGTGCGGATGGCTATCGTGGCGTCGATCTGAACGCCCGCGTTGACGCCCGGGGGCAGGGGTGCGAGCACATCGAGATCCACCGTGACCGTGCCGTTGGAGACTTCCGGGTGGATCGCGCGAACACGCGCAGGTAAGAGGTGACCCTTCACTCGAGCGTCGATTTGAGCGGTCTGGCCGGCGACAAGTTGGTGGGACTGAGTCTCGGCAATTTTCACTTCCGCAGCCTGTGGCGAGACCAGCGTCCCGAGCCCTCGCACTTCGATCTGCACGTCACCCTGCTTGACAGTGTCGAGCCAGATGCTGTCGCGCTTGACCACGGGTTCCTGCGCGTGCGCCACGGGGGCTTGCGCGCTGCAACCAGCGATGATCGCGATGCCGGCAATCATGGTCGCGACCAGCCCCCAGGCGGCGCCGCGGGCCGGCATCGTATGAGAAGGCGCGGGATTCAGCAGGCGGCGAATTCGATCCGGCAGCGATCCGGTATTGGCGGCCATGGCGTGGGCATGCGCCGGACGGCAGGATTCGAATTCGGCCAGGGCGCGGGCATAAGTGAGCACGTTCCCGCCGGTGGCCTGCACTGCCAGATCGTCACAGCAATGTTCGCGCTCGATGCGGATGCGGCTGGACACCCACCAGACGGCGGGATGGTAAAAGAGGACGGCCTCGGCGACGCTCTGCAGCAGGTTCACCAGATAATCGTGGCGGCGGATGTGCGCCAGTTCGTGCGCCAGCACCGCTTCGACGTGCGCGGCAGGCAGTCCGGCCAGTGCGCCCACGGGCACCAGGATCACCGGACGGAGCCAGCCGATCACCGCGGGCGTTTCCACCATCGACGAGACCAGCAGGCGCACGGAGCGGTCGACGCCCATCCGGTGCATCAGCGCGTGCAATTTCGGCAGCCATTCCGGACCGGCCGGCTTGGCGTTGCGAGTCCGCAGGCGCGCGGCCGCGGTCCACG
>Ga0105240_10002650_pt1 | contig 28484 bp, 34 predicted proteins | sample KBSC54metaG_FD_80426 | JGI IMG/M metagenome (GOLD analysis project Ga0105240, IMG submission 80426) | Corn rhizosphere microbial communities from Kellogg Biological Station, Michigan, USA - KBS C5-4 metaG | ecosystem: Host-associated > Plants > Roots > Rhizosphere > Soil | place: Michigan, USA... | reverse complement strand
GCCGCGGCAGATCACCGATACGGCGAACCAGAGCCGGTGGGAGTGGCCGAACGCGGATCCTTTCGGCAACAACCTGCCGAATGAGAATCCGGCGGGGCTGGGGACGTTCAATTACAACCTCAGATTCCCCGGACAGTATTACGATGTTGAAAAGGGGTCGAACTACAACTACTTCCGCGATTACGATCCGAGCATCGGACGGTATGTCGAGAGCGATCCAATTGGCATCGATGGGGGCCTCAACACTTATGCCTACGTGAGTGGCGATCCCATCGGGCGTTACGATTCAACTGGCGAGCTACCCGAAATTCCTGACTGGGCTGCAAACGGCGCTACTGGGTTCGGCGATGCATTCCTCGTCCCGGAGATAATTCGGGACTACTTCGGTTTCGGGACAGTCGACAAGTGCTCGACCGCATACAGCGTAGGCAAAGGTATTGGCTTTGCTTGGGGCCTTGGTCCGTTTGCTCTGCGCGGCCTTGCGGCAGCAAGTGGTCTTGGGCCCTTTCGCTTTTTAAATAGCAATCGGTACCTTCGCTTTGGCGGAGGAAGAATGCCCGGAAAGGGACCAGGCTTAGGTTCGGGGACCAACGTTCCGCGTATGTCGATTGGACGAGGCCCTGACAATCCACACTACGATTTGCGGACGAGAATTCCGCCGCCGCCGCCTGTTGGAGGAACCTCCTGTGGATGTCAGTGATCGGGTAAATGCCCTGCGTTACGAAACGCCGGAGCGATTGCGCGCTTTGCCACCGAAGAATGAAGAGAAACAAACCCTTGATGGGAAAACCGGCTCTATCATCACTTGGCATGACGAGCCCACGCCTGGGCATCATAGAATCGTCGTGGCCGGCTATGTGTCGTCGATGATGGGACTAGCAACGAGGATTACTGCCGAGGGTTTCATGTTGCAGCCGGATGGGTCTATTCGGCCGCTGACGCAAGAGGAGATGCAGCCGTTTCAATGAGCGGTGCTTGATTCAATTTGATCGACTGCGGCCGGGCGTCGGAGCGGTCTAGGACCGGTCGCAAACTGCGACCGGTTTAGCTGGACGGGTGGGCGGGGCAGAGGGCCGCGCGAGGACGGCGAGCGCGGAGAGCAAGAGCGGCGAATGGAGAGCCGCGATCGATGTGCACGCGAGGCGCGCCACGCCGAGCGTGCGATGGAATAGCGAAGCGCGCGAGCGCGGAGCGTGGCCGAGGCAGGCCCGGGCGCCAGACATAACGCCGAATTCTGCGTCGCGGGATAGCGAAGCATTGAGAGCCGTGACGCAGAATCGTGGCGTTATGTTGACTGGCCATTGCGCCGCTCGAGGTGGGCACGGGCCTTCGCTAAGAGACAAGCGCGACGGCCAGTTACCCGGGCCTGCCGAGAAGACCGCGATGCATCCGAAGCCGCGGTGCTCGCTCAGGGCGCGGCGCTCGAATACGCGACGACGTAGCGAAGGCGCGGGGCTTGCTGCTCTTCATCGCAAGCCACGTGCCTGAGCGGCGCTAGACCTTGGGCTTCTTGCCGCCCCGGTTGGTGGTCTTCTTGGGAAGCGGTGCAGCAGAAGGGCCGTCATGCTCGACGGCGATGAGGACCATCGGTGTCTTCTGCGCTTCGGGGAATTCCTGCTCGACGTAGCGGATCGCGTCGCGCAGGCTGGGCGTGCGGTCGGTGAGAAAGGTCTGGGTGCGATCGCTCGGCACGATGATGACGCCGATGTCGATGACGCCTTCCTGGAGCGCGTTACGGATGTGGACGAGATCGCGCACCAGGAGGTCGCTTCGGGCGGAGACCTGAACCTCCACACCCATCTTCACGGCGAGCGTCTGGTTGTACTTCAAGCGCTTGATCCAGTCGATGTCGCCGGCGACGTTCTTGGCCCAGTCGCCCGCCTTCACGAATTGCTCGTCGATGCGCTCGCGGATCACGCCGGCGCTGTTGGCCTCGGCCACCTCGAGGAGCTCGACCTTCGTATCGAAGATGATCTGCTGGACCTCGAGAAAAAGGTCCGCGAGCGCCAGGCGGCAGACCTTATCCCTGGCGCCGCCGTAGAACCGTGTAGTGGTTATCTTCATGAGTGGTCTGGAAGAGGCTCTTTTGGGCGAAGGCGGGCTTGCGCCGCACGGAGAGCGGGAAGCCCTCGGTCAAGCGCGTCTGGATGTGGTGGCAGTCGTGCAGCTCGGAGCCGATCCAGTTGCGGTGATGGCGCTCGGCGGCCTGGTACGTGGAGCCGCCGCCGCCGAAGGGATCGAGCACGAGGTCGCCCGGGTCGGTCGAGAGCAGGATCGCGCGCTCGGGGATCATGAGCTTGAGTTCGTTCACACCGGGGCGGACCTTGAACTTCTTGTGCCGATTGGGCGAGGTGTCGTCCCAGAAGTCGGTCAAGTTGATGCCTTCCGGGTTGAGCTTGTCGCGATGGCCGCCGTAGTCGCGGATCTCCCCGCCACAGTGCCGGCAGGTGGGGATCGGGAGCCTCACGCGGTTGAAGACCTGCGGCTCGCCCTTCGTGTAGTAGAGGAGCGCGTAGTGCGCGGGGTAGAGCTTCTTGCCCCTGCTGTAGGTGCCCTTCATCATCACCGCGATCCAGTGGCGGAAGGTGAGCGACTTCCCCATCGACTGGGCGAAGCGGATCGCGATCGCGGGGAGCGCGTAGATAAACATGGCGCCCCCCGGCTTGAGTACGCGTGCGCACTCCTGAATCCATGCGTCGCACCAGGTGTAGTACTCCTCCTGGTGGAGCTGGTCGTTGAAGCCGTTCTTGTAGTTCTTGCCGATGTTGAAGGGTGGATCGGCGAAGACGCAGTCGACGGTCTCGTCGCGTAGCCGCCCCAAAAGCTCGAGGCAATCGGTCTTGTACAGCAGGCCGTGTTGCGTCGCGAGGAAGGGCTTCACGCTGGAGAGGATTCGTTGTTGTTCTGGGTTGGCGGCCATGATAGCGGCTATTGGCCCTTGGCGAGGAAGGCGTCGATGGTGCGGGCGAGCGCCTCCTGGTCGCGCTTGGGGAGCCGATCGATCGACTGGAGCTGGCGGTAGATGCGGCGGTTCTTGATGGTGGCGCCGGCGGCACGAGCGGGCTTCTCCAAGCCCAGGAGCTCGTCGGCCGAGGCGCCCAGGATCTGGGCCAACGAGACGATGGTCTCCCCGGAGAGCTTGATTACGTCGTGTTCGTAATTGGAGACCACCGGCTGGCTCACTCCCAATGCCAGCGCGAGATCCGCTTGGGTCACACCCCTTTGGCGTCGAAGCCGAGCAATTCGTCTTCCAATTGACTCCATTGCTAATCCTCGCCAACCAAATTCGGCATTGAATCTAGTAGGTGCGTCAACTTGCCAGGTTAGTATAGGCATGGCCTATATGTGTGTCCACGCCCATCTTCATGCGAATTCCAGGGGCAATTCTGCGGCACAGGTGGCTCGTGGCATGAGCCTCCCACAACCTGCCGCCGGCATCACCGCCTTCACCTATGACGCGAAGGACCACCTGAAGACGGTGAAGGATCCGAAGCTCACGGCGACGACCACGTACAACTACGACGGCCTGGGGAACCTAACGTCGCAGGTCTCGCCGGACACGGGGACGACGGCCTTCACCTACGACGCGGCGGGCAACGTTGCGACCCAAACGGACGCCCGCAACGCCGTGACGACCTATTCCTACGACGCGCTCAATCGCATCACGGCCGCCACGGTGACGGACGGAACGGTAAGTTACGAGTACGACAACACCGCCACCGGCGGCCCGTACGCCATCGGGCGCTTGACGAAGGTGACCGATCCCTCGGGCAACACGACCTACGCCTACGATGCATTGGGTCGCGTGACCTCGAAAGCGCAGGCGGTCACGGCCAACCCGGCCAGCAAGACGTTTACGGTGGGCTACGGTTACGCGTCCGGGCGCCAGACGGGCATCACGTACCCCTCCGGCCGCGCGGTGACCTACAGCTTCGATTTGCGGGGTCAGGTGGTCTCGATCACGGTCGACGGGACCGTGAGCGTGCTGGCTTCCGGGGAGTACTTTCCGTTCGGGCCGGTCAAGAAGTGGGTGTGGGGGAATGGCGAACCCTACCAGCGCACGTTCGACCTGGATGGGCGGGTGAGCACGTTGACCCTCGGCCCCAGCGCGGCGACCTACCCGGACCTCTCCGAAGCGTTCTCGTACGACAGCCTCAATCGGCTCATCGGCGCGAACCTCGCCGCCGGCCAGACGCAGAGCTTTGCGTACGACGCCAACGGCAACCGCACGAACGCCACGATCAATGCTGCGAGCACCACGTACACGTATCCCTCGACGAGTCACCGGCTCACGAGCCTTTCGGGGCCGACGGCCCGGAGCTTCACGTACGACGCGATGGGCAATGTCGCCACGAGCGCAGGGGTGACCTATACCTACGATGGCCGGGGCCGGATGAAGCAGGCGGGGACGACCACATACGCGATCAACGGCCTCGGGCAGCGGGTGAAGAAAAACAACGGCGCCGACACCTTCTTCGCCTACGACGAGGCGGGGCACCTGATCGGCGAGTACGATGCCACGGGCGCGCCCATCGAGGAGACGGTGTGGCTGGGAGACCTGCCGGTCGCGGTGCTGAAGCCCAAGACGGGCGGATTCGATGTCTTCTACGTGTGGACGGATCACTTGGGGACGCCGCGGCAGATCACCGATACGGCGAACCAGAGCCGGTGGGAGTGGCCGAACGCGGATCCTTTCGGCAACAACCTGCCGAATGAGAATCCGGCGGGGCTGGGGACGTTCGAGTACAACCTCAGATTCCCCGGGCAGTATTACGATGTTGAAAAGGGGTCGAACTACAACTACTTCCGCGATTACGATCCGATCATCGGAAGGTATGTGGAGAGCGATCCGAAAGGGCTTAGAGGCGGCTACAACACGTATGGGTATGTCCAGGCGCAGCCGCTTATCGCCATCGATGCCCTCGGACTGTATACGTATGAACCGTCTGGGAAGGGCCTCAACACGGTAGTCTGCGACGGCAAGAGCGATGATCCTGTGCCGCAGCTGGACAATACAAATGGGGAGCTCAACCGACAGTGCTTAGGTGGTTGCATGTTCGCCCACGAAATGAACCATATCAAGGATCTACTGCGAATTGGGAAGGCACCATGCCGCGGCAAACCGAAGGGGACCGTGGTCAAGTTCGATACAACAGGGCAGACGAATAGATCAGAGCTTGCCTCGTATAACGTCGAGATTGATTGCCTGTTCTGGGAAATTGGCCATATCTCTTTGCGGTGTCCGTGCAATACGATTGTTGAGAACCGCATTAAGCAACTTTTCCAGCTTAGGAAACGCTATGAATAGCTGCCGAATCTGGCTTCTCGTCCTGTCGCTTGGACTGGCGCCAATCGCATCAGTAGCCGAGCAGGTGATCCGTGTGCAACTCACAGTGACTCAAATCGGGCAGCAAGCTCGACTCAAGGTCAATGTCACCAATCAGTCCAAGGATGACTTGACGCTATACAAGAGCGAGCTTCCATGGGGGAATCGATACAGCATGATTGTCGTCCCCGTGAGCTTGGTCGGAAACAACGAAGTTGTCTCGAGCGTCGGATCAATCGACGATCCGGGACCTGGAACCACCGTAATTCATTCAGGCGAGACGATTTCTGGTGAAATCGACTTGGCACGACGATTTCCTCAACAGTGGCCCGAGGTGTCGGACAAGCCATTGCTGGTTTTCTGGAGCTATCAGTTAGCGACGAGCGATGAGCGAAAGTCGCAGAGGCTGGTTGGCTGGTTGGAGCTCAAGCGGTCCAAGCAGAAATAGCGCAGGGTTCCCCGAATATAACTACAACTACTTCCGCGATTACGATCCGAGCATCGGAAGGTATGTCGAGAGCGATCCGATTGGGTTGAGGGGCGGACCCAATACTTACGTTTACACCGCGAGCAATCCGCTCGCATTGACCGACCCCTCCGGCCTTCTCTTTGGTGGCGCGGTAAACGCAGGCGAAGCATACGGCGACTCAGCCGCTCAGTATTGGGCAGACAGGGCAAATCAAACAGGAAATCCGCTCTATCACATTCCGGGTGCGCTAGCTTCTTTGTGGACCAATTGCACCAGTGATGAGACGGCGCTCACGCTTGGTAGTGGGCTGTTCGCAAGGATCATTGGACCCTTCGGGTCGCGGGGCATGCGAGGGCCGTTAGGCCAAATGAGGCGCCTAATCCGGTTTGACCGTCCTCACCACGGCAAGGGTTGGCAGTTCGATGGAAAGATCCCCAATTGGATTCGCGGCAAGTGGGGAAAATTCTTTGGGATGGGAGCAGCCGGAGAAGGAGCGGACGATGGCGACCAACGGCGTCCAGCAGAAACCAACACGTGTGGCTGCAGTTGAGGAGGGGCAAGTGGAACTCCATCGATTCGAAATCCGGTTAGATGTGCCTCTGGCAAAGAAGGAGGCGAAGGTCCGCGGGCTAGACGGGGCGTTGAGTAGGCTAGTGCTGCAGGCCGACCGCGGCTTGGTGTCCGATTTTGTGTTTCGATGCAAACCTGGGAAAGCGACTGTATTCGTCCATGCTGTCGGTCCCTTCGTCTCGCTCGATAAGGTCGTATCGTCGAGTTCTGTTTCGGGAGTGCAGCGGTATGGCGATTTGGATTGCGTTGGCGTTGCATCGGTCCAATCGTTGGAATCGGTATTGTCTGTCTGGGACTCCGAAATCCTAGTGATCTTCTTTTCCACCGAAACGACCGCCCGCGACATCGTGACCTCGCTGACGAAGCTCGAGCCGAAGTGGTGGCAGCTTTCCGAGGAGGGCTACGAGGCGCCCTATCTGAAGCAACTGCAGCGAAGTGACCCATTCTTCTTCTTCGCTCCGACTAGGAGCGCCTTGGAGGTTATTGGAAGCAAAAAGGCGGTAACACAGTGCTTTCTTACCCTCACAGAAATAGTTGGGAAAGCGTTGGCATAGGAGCCGGTGGGGCGATGACACTCGCATGAACTGCCCGGTTTGCTCCATCTCTGTCACGGCCCACACACCCCGTCCGGAAAGGGACCGCGAGGACTTCGACTGCCCGAATTGCGGCAACTTCTCGGTAGTGCGGTCGGTGCTCGCTTCAATGCAGGGCGTAGCTCGCAATGCTCGGCAGCAGGCGGTTCTCAGCCACGCGATTCGCCGGATGCAGCGGCAAGGCGAGCGGCCGGTCATACATTCCCACAACCTCAAGGCGATCGACGACGAAGGTTTCCTGCCCGACGCCACGCAACGCCTGGAGAACCTTGTTCTTCACCTCGGACGGACGCTCGTTGAGCCAGGAACCGTGCTCGATCTGCATCCGAGGCTCCTACGTGCAGTCATTGGAACGATGACCGAGGACGCCGCCGGGTGGGTGCTCAAGCAGGCGCATGACGGCGGCCTTATACAAGGCTCATCACTTCAGTCCGTCAATGGCCCGTATACCTTGATGCGGGCAACGCCTTCGATTCGGGGCTGGGAGTTCTACAGGGATCTTCTTGGAGCGGGCAGCCGATCGCGTCTGGCGTTCATGGCAATGCGCTTCGGAGACGGCGAGCTAGACATGATCTTCCGCGACCACTTTAAGCCTGCAGTGAAGCGTGCTGGCTTTGATCTCGTGCGCCTCGATGAGCGGCCGAAGGCCGGTCTTATCGATGACCGACTTCGATTGGAGATCCGAAGGAGCCGGTTCCTGCTCGCCGAATTGTCGGATGGGAACGCGGGCGCTTACTGGGAGGCCGGTTATGCCGAGGGCCTCGGGCGGCCGGTTATCTACACGTGCCGCAAGGAGGTATTTGACAATCCGGAGAAGCGCCCGCACTTCGACACGAACCACCACACGACGATCATTTGGGACCCGTCGAACCTCGGTGAGGCAGCCGAGAAACTGGTTACGACGATCCGCGTGACCTTGCCCGCCGAGGCGAAGCTCACGGACGACTGATCCTCGCCATCACCCGCTGCACCTGCTTCAGCCGCCAGCTCCCGCCCCCCGGGGTCTTGATCCCGAGCCCGTTCGGCTCCGCGACCATCTGGCGCTGGCTGAGACCCCGCAGCTCGAAGCCCTCGAAGACGCCCCGTAGACGCGCTGCAAACGCTTCTGCTTCGCGGGTGCGGGGGGGCTCCCTATGTCGCGCGAGATTGTGCGCTCCAGCGGCCCCCAGAACGACGCCACGGGCGCGTGCCTGGGCGAGTGCGGCCTTCGTCCTCGCGCTGATCTGATCGCGCTCCCATTCCGCCATCACGGCGAAGAGCTGGATCATCGTCTTGTTGGCGTGCGGGGCGTCGGCGGCGACGAAATCGACCCCGCTTTCTATAAGGCCCGTCACGAAGTGGACGTTGCGGGCGAGGCGGTCGAGCTTCGCGATCAGGAGGGTCGCCTTGTGCTTCCGGCACGCTTCCAGGGCCTGCCTGAGCTGCGGGCGGCGGTCGAGCGCGCTCGAATTCCTTCCCTGTCTCGACCCCGCGCGCAGCTCGTCACGCACGATCCTCGCATGCCGGAGGTTCGTGTTCGGGTGAGGGCGGTGCGAGGCGTGCGATTTGGCATTGGCGGCTCGACTTCACGCATGTTAGCCTTGACGGCCGTGGCGGCACGGTCCGCGGAGTGGGGGGAAGACATGCATTTGAATGGGAAGCGGGTGTTCACGGCCGTAATGGCGGCGTTCGCACTGAACGCGTCGAATCTATCGGCGCAGTGGTGGAATCCCGCCGACCCCACGCCTCCGAAGGATAGGGGCACGCGGTTCGCCGCCAAGGTCGCCTACACGCACCAGACGGCGCTCGACGCCGGGGCGATCGCGAGCGCGGCCCTCTGGAACGACGATTTCGCGAAGCTGGATCGGATGTACGAGGAGTTGCTCGATGTGCGGGCGACCGACGGCACTTCCATGATTGCGCCCATTGCCAAGATCTTCGAACAGGCCGGATCCTCTCCGGTATTCGACAAGACCATTGAGCGTTGGGCCCAGAGGTCTCCCGCATCCAGGCTGCGCCCCCTCGCCATGGCGATTCGCTGGGAAGGAGATGCTTGGCGTGCGCGCGGTATGCGCTATGCGTCATCGACGCCGGACGAGGCAATGCAGATCTTTCGCCAGCGGCTCGGGCGCGCGACGGACGCACTTGCGGCCGCGGAGCAGGAGGGCCGTAATTCTCCCATCTGGTATTGGACCGCGCTGAGTGTGGGCGGCGCGACTGGCAGGCCGGCCGCGCAGCTCGATGCGCTCTTCGAGGAAGCCGTCGCCAAGTTCCCGGTCTACCAGCCGATCTACTACGTACGCGCGAACTATCTCCTCCCGAAGTGGGGCGGGAGCTGGGAGGCGGTCGACGATTTCGTGAACGCCTCCGTCGCACGGACGCGCGAGCGGGAAGGCGACGCATTCTACGCCTGGCTTTATGTCGCCATCGCACGAGCAGTCGACGGGGACGTCTTTCATGAAACCCACGCCACCTGGCCCCGGATGAAGAAGGGATTCGAGGACATGCTGGCCCGCCACCCGGATCCCTTCAACAAAAACCTCTTCGCGCACTTCGCCTGCAGCGTGCACGACCGCGAGACCACCGCGCGGCTTCTCACCGAGCTCGGAAAGAACTCCCGCCTTGGCAACTGGTCCGACGGCGTGACCACCGAGTCCTGCCAGCGCTTCGCCCTCACCGGAGCCTGAACCGCCGCTGCCCGGCGATGCGTGTGCCTTGTCGTAAGCCGCGCGGCCGCGAGATCCTTTGAACATCGAGGAAGGAGCTATCGTCGAAATCGACGTCGACGATACCCGGAGGCACGAACAGCGCGGCCGTTGGCCGGCGCTCGTGGTGTCGGTAACGCCCTTCCAAGAAGCGATCAGAATGGCGGTCGTGTGCCCGATCACGACACATGGGGGCGCTGCCAGTCGCCCGCGCGACACCCTCGAGGTCGCGCTGCCAACGGGCTTGGCCATGAAGGGCATGGTGCTCGTCCAACAGGGGCGCACCATCGACTTGGCGGCGCGAAGCGCAAGCATTCTGGCCGTTTGTCCGCGGGCGGTTCTGCTCGCAGTTCGGGCGCGGCTGAAGGCGATACGGGGCCTGTAGCCTCGGGGGCCCCTTCGCTAGCGGCGCGACGATCTACAACTATTTTCAGCGATCGCAAATAGTTGTAATGTTGCGCAACGCCAGCCATCCGCTCCTAGGCCGCATTCTTCAGGGGCACAATTTGAAGGTTCGCGGCCTTTGACAATTCCTTCTCGGCCATCTCAAGGTCGTATTGGGCCTGCAGGTTCATCCAAAGCTGAGGCTCAACACTAAAGAGACGTCCTAGCCGCAGGGCGGTATCGGCGGTCACGGCTCGCTTGCCGGAGCAGATCTCATCAATCCGGCGCTGGGGGACACCGATCGCCTTCGCCACCCGGTAGCGGGTGAGCCCCAAGGGCTTGATGAAGTCCGCTATCAGGATTTCACCAGGGTGAACCGGCGCCAAGCGGCGGCCGGAAACAACATTCCCGAACTTGATCGACCCGAGATCACTGCGCTTGATATTCATGTCGCTGTCCCTAGTCGCCACCGTCATCTACCTTGTTAGGCCCCTTGGAATAAAGACGATATGGCCTGCCACCATTCAGTTCGAGAGATCGGCGTAGTAATTCAAGATGCGCGACTACGTTCGACGGCCAAGATTCTCGCCGAAAATTAAAAACGGTGCCCGGACGCCGACACGGCCCCGTAGCCAATCCTCTTTGTCGTTAAGAATAAGCGCTGTCCGACAGGAGAGGCGACCTGTAGGCCCAGCAACCCTCGCTCCTTCGAGTAGAGATAAGTAATGCGCCTGTCGCCGTCGAGGCTCTTGATCCGAAACACATGCCGAATCCGCGCGCCGAGAATCAGCAGGTCCTCGTTTGACGCGATCTCATATATATGGCCTGCCTGCTCCCAACGCGGGGTCGCTGGGTCGATCTTCTTTGGGACCGCAAAGTTGATCGTCCTGCTTAGCAGGCATACGAACCTATCCGTCCTCGGGCATAGTGTCGCGGGCTCCGCTATATCGCCAATTGCGACGGTAGGTGGGGACGTCTCAATCGTCAGGGTGCTGCCCTTATCGGCGGGATCGACATATTCGAATGCCGCCGCTAAGCCTTCGCACGCCCACAAGAGAATTGCCAACAATAGCGTCAATGTTTTGAACATTTTCTAATCCTTGCATCTGCAGCTCTTAGCCCACCGATCCGCATCTTGCCCCATAGGATGTTCATGACCAAGAATGATGGCCGATGGGTCATAGAGACGGTGATTGTCATCCATCAGATGTCGAAATTCGTGCGCAAAGGTCGTGCTCCCGTTCGCATTGGGACTGCCACCCTGGGTGAAGAACCCAAGGTTGAATTGGGTTGTCTTGTCGTTGAAATTGGTATGCGCTTCGGTGGCGGTTTGTCTTGTTCTAGGATCGAATATGTTCGGATCGATCCATACAACCCATCTGTCAAAAAGGTCGTTTAGCACCTTACGGTCCTTAACGCAGTCCCGATTTATGCTCCGCTGAAACTCGTCAGCATATCGCTGGAGCGAATCTCGATAAGCCCTGAATCGCTCGTTAAAGATGCGGGACTCTCCGAAATCCCTCGGTCCCGTTCCGGGCTTGTAGATGATTTTGAACAGTCCAAGAGAATCGAATGCGCCAAACGGGCTTCCGGCGACGTAACCGTAAGTGTTAAACCCGCCCTGCAACCCAATCGGATCGCTCTCCACATACCTTCCGATGCTCGGATCGTAATCGCGGAAGTAGTTGTAATTGGAGCCCTTCTCGGCGATTCGACGGCTAAGAGCCTCGACCAGATCTCAATCTGGCGTTAGGCCGAACGGTTGCAGTTGAATCCGAGACTCGACGATCGACCGGAGCTTCTGACTACGCGTCGATCGAATGATCTTGATTAGGTGCTCGACACCGTGCACAGCGGCGTCGCGAGTGGCCGCCCCCTGCGATTTGAGCTGTCTTGCGATCACTTCAACGACAGCTGTAAGCACGTTCTGGTTGTCTACGATGCTCACGCCGTTGAAGACGCAGTAGGTAAAGACCGAATCCCACCACATGTAGCTCGAACTGCCAATGCTTCGCACTTCGAATAGCTGACTGTAGAGAGATTCGACCGCTTGAATGCACTCGATCCGGAGCGAGAGGGGCGTTTTGTCATCAAGCCAAGACCAGAGAAACCCATTCGGGCCTGGAATAAACCACAGGCCCTGGTCGACTTGGGCCGACGAGAAAGCATCGGTCGCCTTCACCGGCTCCCGGAACAAGTGTACGAGATGCCCAACCAGTCGGGGCGCGTTGCTACATGTGAGCGACCATTCGTCAGCGAAGTGCCATGGTTCCTCCGTGACGTCATGATTAAACACCAGGTTGAGCCAGTCCTGATACTGAAGTTCACCGACATCAATTGCCATCCTGCTCACCTTGCAAAGATGAAGAAAGGGATGAGCAACAATGGCGCAAGCGTCTTCGGATTGTCGAATCTGATCGGACCATCGACGCCCAGATCATAGGGCTCCGGCTTCCAAGGGGGAAGGGGGAATGGATCGTAGTGCGGAGGTGGCGACTTTCCACCGTCACAGCAGGGAGGGTTGTGCGCGTAGTAAAGGGCTTGGCATTTCGTCAGCATCGTGAATTGCTGACGTATCTGAATCGCGTGCCCTACATACTTCATCCATGGCTGGCCACTCTGGGAAAATGGCTCCATTTCCCGTTGCCGTTCCTTTAGCGAGTTGTAGTTCGACGGGCTCGGAGACGCGTCTACGGTAAACGATTATCCGGGAAGCCGTCTCACGTGTCGTTCGCTTCGCTGAATCGCTTCGCGCAACGCTGAATCGGCGCCCCAGTCATTCAACAAGCCACGAAGTGAAGGTTCGGCCAAAATGTGCTCGACTACACCCGTTTCGATCGCCTGTCTCATTGGCGCAGCGCCCTTGAGGTATTGGTCCTTGACCCAAGCTATCCAATCCCTCACCTCGTCCTGCCGTGCAGAATCGGCGGCAAGCGCCCGAAGCATGTTGGCAATGTCCCAGGAGGCCGAATACCGGGAATCGGCCCACTCGCTCTTCGGGTCTTCGGCCAAGCAATAGGCGAAGTAGCGCCGAAGGAACGACGTGGCGTCAATTTGGGGTATTGGTGGAACAACGCGGGCAATACAGATGGGGTCAGTAACAAACGCATACGTGGCGCCCATCGTGTCGGTCGCTTCGCCCGCCATCCACAACTTCACGGTCTCCAACGGAATCTGTGGAGGATTCGCCTCTCGCGACCTCTCAATTTCCTTGGCAATGACGTTGACCACGGCTGTCTCCTAGTAAACCGTGCCTGGCAGCGGCTCACCGATACCCGCACACGCCTCTGCAACGCCTGCCTTGCACATTTCGTTCATGACATCCCACAAAATCAGTGGAAACCCGAAGCCGCGTATTGGGGGGGTTACCTTCGGACACGATGCAGACTTGCACTTCTTGAGTGCGAGGGCTGTGCACTCACCTAGCTGGGATAGCAGCTGCTCGATGTCCTTATCATGGCGGCCGCCACCGCGAGGGAACGGCATGTGATCATCCCAGCCAACGTGCGAGTAGATCATCTTGGTCAGGATGAAGATCTTCCCGAGGATCTTCGGACATGTGTCGCTGGGCCGGCATTTGGTTTTTACACCGGCTGGAGGATGCCACGGACCGGGGCCTCGCGGACTCTTTGCTAAGCCATAAGCGTCGGTCCATGTAAGCGGCGAGCTGTCGACGTATGCATATGTGTTCAGACCCGCATCGATTCCCTTCGGATCGCTCTCCACATACCGTCCGATGCTCGGATCGTAATCGCGGAAGTAGTTGTAATGTTCCGCGGCCCACCACCCGGGCGTCGGCTGATAGGACAAGGCCCGCTGCGCTCGGTGTGGGCCCATCCTACCCGTCGACATCGGAGCCAATCATGCTAAGAGCGAAGCGAATCACGCCACTTCGTGCGCCGCAGGAGGATCCATCCAGCGACAATCCCCTTCACGCGCTGAAGGAGTCGTTCGTCCAATGGACGGTCGCCATCGGGCTTTCTCCGCAGACGGCGAGCATTCGACGTTCGGCGCTGGGCCATTTCATTAGATGGTGCCATCCGCAAGCCATCGATGGGCCGGGCGCGATCACGCGCGACCTCCTCGAAGCATACCAATTCCACCTCGCCACATACAGGAAGCCCAATGGCGAGACATTGGAGCCGAGCACTCAGGCCACGCGGCTGAATCCCCTGAAGGCGTTCTGCAAGTGGCTCGTGCGAAAGCGCCTTGTCGAGCACGACGCCGCCCGCGAGTTGATCCTCCCGCGACTCGCGAGGCGGCTGCCTCGCCGGGTTCCGAGCGTCGCGGAGGTGGAAGCCATCATGGGAGGCGCGGGCTCGGACACGCCATCGTCGATTCGCGACAGGGCGATCATGGAGACGCTCTATTCGACAGGCCTTCGCCGGATGGAGCTCGCGCGGCTGCGGATCCACGATGTGAGCTTCGGGACGTCTACGCTGCTTGTCCGCTCCGGGAAGGGAAGGCGCGATCGCGTCGTCCCGTTCGGAGCAGCCGCGCACGGCTGGATCGAGCGCTATTTGCGGGATATCCGTCCCCGGCTTCGCTCCGGTCTCGATCGCGGCGAGCTCTTCCTCACCGATTATGGCGAGCCGTTCGCACGTAACCGGCTGGGCGACCGCATTCGCCGCTACGTCGCACGCGTGGCGCTGCCGGGCGCGTGCCACATCTTCCGGCATGCTTGCGCAACGCACATGCTGGAGAATGGCGCCGACATCCGCTTCATTCAGGCGATGCTCGGGCACGCGCAGCTCTCGACCACCGAGATCTACACCCACGTCTCGATCTCCCGGCTGAAGGAGATCCACGCAGCGACCCATCCCGCTAGCTGCATACGCGACAAATTGCCATCACCGCTCCTTCTTCGGTAGAGTTCATGGGGTATCCACTGAACCAATAAGACCGATTCGATGCGCCTATCTTCTTGCTTCGCTTCATTCTTGCTCGCCCTTGCCGCTTGCTCCGCACCACCGCCTGTGGCATCGCCGCAGGCGCCGATCGCCCCCCTGCCCGCAAGCGCGCCGGTCGCAGGGTTGGCGCAAGCGGATCTCTCGGCGCAGTGGTGGCAATGGGCCGGGTCTTTCGAGAGGAGCATGAGCCCCGTCGCCGATGCGACGGGGGCGCGGTGCGGGAACGCGCAGGGCGGTCCGGTGTGGTTCCTGGCCGGCACCTACGGCTCGTCGCCGGCGCATCGCGTCTGCCACGTGCCCGCGGGAAAGTACCTCTTCTTCCCGATCATCAACTACGTCGTCATGCCCTGCTCCGGTTGCGGAGGGCTGACCTGTCCCGAAGCCGAGGCGACGGCCCGTGAGATGACGGACGGGCCGACGGCCCTGTTCTTCGAGCTCGACGGACGCTCGTTCACCGACTTGGCGAGCCATCGTGTCGCCTCCGCACGGTGCTTCGACGTGGCGGCTCGGGCTCCGGGCGGCCGGAACCTTTCTCCGTCCGCGTCCAACGGCTACTGGCTCGCCTTGCCGCCGCTTCCGAAGGGCGAGCACCGGCTCCATTTCGGCGGATCGCTCCCGTCGCTCAGCCAGGAGCTCTACTACACGCTCATCGTCGAGTAGCTCGGCCTCGCCTCGGGTGCGCCTGACGCCCCCCGGCGACAGGTTGCATTCGTGAACCCCTGATCGCAGAATCTCCTCTCCCCCGCCCCCATCGGAAAGAAATTCCCATGACCACGCTGAACGTGAATGGCCGCGTCCACTCGGTGGACGTCGAGCCCGACATGCCGCTCCTCTGGGTCCTCCGCGACGAGCTGAAGATGGAGGGCACCAAGTACGGCTGCGGCATCGGTGTCTGCGGCGCCTGCACCGTGCTGGTCGACGGAGAGCCCGTGCGCTCGTGCTCGACGCCGGTGAGCGCGTTCGCCGGGAAGAAGATCACCACCATCGAGGGGCTGGCGAAGCCGGGCCTCACGAAGGTGCAGATGGCATGGATCGAGCACGCCGTGCCCCAGTGCGGCTACTGCCAGACGGGCATGATCATGTCGGCCACCGCGCTCCTTGCGAAGAACCCGAAGCCCTCGGACGCGGACATCGACGCCGCCGTGACGAACCTCTGCCGCTGCGGCACGTACGCACGCGTGCGGCAGGCGATCCATGCGGCCGCCGGCGAGCACGTCGCCGCCGCGCCCGCCCCGGCGCTCGCACCCAACGGCCAGAAAGTCTGAGGAGGCCCACATGACCATCGCCATCGATCGCCGGCAGTTCCTCAAGGCCTCCGCCGCCGCGGGCGGAGCGCTCGCCCTCGAGTTCTCGTTCCCGGCCGCCGCCGCGTTCGGCAACGCCGACGCCGGCCCCGAAGTCACCCACTGGATCGTGATCCACCCGGACGACCGCGTCGTGATCCGCATCGCGCGCTCGGAGATGGGGCAGGGCAGCATGACGGGCCTGGCCCAGCTCGTGGCCGAGGAGCTGGGCTGCGACTGGCACAAGGTCTCCACGGAGTTCGCCTCGCCCAACGAGCACGTCCGCCGGAAGCGCATCTGGGGGTCGATGTCCACGGGCGGGAGCGCGGCGATCCGCACGTCCGAGGATTACCTGCGCAAGTCGGGGGCCGCCGCCCGCATGATGCTGGTCTCCACCGCGGCGGACGAATGGAAGGTGCCCGTCGCCGAATGCACGGCCGCGAACGGCGTCGTCACGCACGGGCCCTCGAAGCGGCGCACGAGCTACGGAAAGCTCGCCGCGCGCGCCGGCAAGATGGAGGCGCCGAAGGACGTGCCGCTCAAGGACGCGAAGGACTGGACCATCGCGGGCCAGTCGGTCGCGCGCCTCGACATCCCGGACAAGGTGCGCGGCAAGCCCGTCTTCGGCGTCGACGTGCAGCTCCCCGGCATGCTGATGGCCTCGATCGTCCAGTGCCCGGTGTTCCTCGGCAAGGTGAAGAGCGTCGATTCCTCCGAGGCGGAGAAGATGCGCGGCGTGAAGGGCATCGTGAAGGAGGACGATTTCGTCGCGGTCGTCGCGGACAACTGGTGGCGCGCGAACCAGGCCGCGAAGAAGCTCAAGATCGACTGGGACACGGGCAAGTACGCCGACGCCTCGAGCGAGACCATCGCGGCCATGTTCCGCGAGTCGCTCGACGCGAAGGACCTCGCCAGCGCGCGGAAGATGGGCGACACGCCCGCGGCACTCGCCTCCGCCGCGAAGGTGCTCGAGGCGGAGTACGACTCGCCGTATCTCAACCACGCGCAGATGGAGCCCAACAACTGCACCGCGTGGTTCAAGACGGACGGCACGCTCGAGGTGTGGACGTCGACGCAGAACGCGGAGGCCTCGCTCGCCACGGCCGCGGAGACCTCGGACCTGCCGCTGGAGAAGGTCGAGGTGCACAAGCCGCTCCTGGGCGGCGGCTTCGGCCGGCGCGGCGCCGCGCAGGACTACGTGAAGCAGGGCGTCCTCATCGCGAAGCGGTTCCCGGGGAAGCCCGTGAAGATGATCTGGTCGCGCGAGGAGGACATCCAGCACGGGTTCTACCGGCCGGCCTCGCTCGTCCGCATGAAGGCCGGGCTCGACGCGCAGGGGAACCTGGTCGCGCTCCAGTCGACCATCGCGTGCCCCTCGATCCTGGCGCTCCTGCGGCCGGAGGCGATCAAGAACGGCATCGACTTCAGCGCCGTCCGCACTTTCAACGACGCGCCCTACACGATCCCGAACCAGCAATGCGACTACGCGATGAGGAACGGCCACGTTCCCGTGGGCTTCTGGCGCGCGCCGGGGCTGCAGAACGCGTACTACCGCGAATGTTTCCTGGACGAGGTGGCGCACGCGGTGGGCAAGGACCCGGTGGAATTCCGGCTCGCGATGCTGAAGCCCGGCGACAAGAACCGCGGGGTGCTCGAGGCCGTCGCCAAGGCTTCGGGCTGGGGATCGCCGCTTCCCGCGGGCGTCTTCCGCGGCGTCGCCGTCTCGGACGGATTCGGAAGCTACACGGCGATGGTGGCCGAGGTGTCGGTGAAGGAGAACGCGGTGCAGGTCCACCGGATCGTCTTCGCCATCGACTCGGGCTACGTGGTGAACCCGGACGCGTGCCGCGCGCAGGCCGAAGGCAACGTCGCGTTCAACCTGGGCCAGCTCTTCCAGGCGAACACGGTGAAGGACGGGCGCATCGTGCAGTCGAACTTCCACGACTTCCCGCTCACGAAGCTTCCCTCGATGCCGAAGGTCGAGACGGTGCTCGTGCCCACGGGCGGCTTCTGGGGCGGGCACGGCGAGCCGGGCGCGCTCTGCCTCGTGCCCTCGGTGCTGAACGCGGTCTTCGCGGCGACGGGGAAGCGCGTGCGCTCGCTTCCGATGAAGGAGCTGGAGCTCAAGGCTTGACGATGGGCTGGATCCCCGCCTGCGCGGGGATGACAACTCTCCGTCATTCCCGCGTAGGCGGGAATCCAGTCCTGGTAGAACACCGATGAGCGGGGAAGGTCGCATCCTCCTCGCTCTTCCCTTTGCCCTCGTGATCGTGAGTTGCGCCGCGTCGAAGCCCCTTGCCGATTCCCTCGAAACACCTCTCGCGCCGGCGGGCGACGCGGCCCGCGGCCGCGACGTCTTCGTCTCGCGCGAGGGCGGCCACTGCATTCTCTGCCACGCGGCGCCGGGCGTGGGAACGGCCGGGAACGTGGGCCCCTCGCTCGCCGGCGTGGGCGCGCGGCTCACGCCCGGGCAGCTCCGCCTTCGCATCGCCGACATCCCGCGCGTGAATCCGGACGCCGCGATGCCGGCGTTCCACCGCGGCGAAGGGCTCGTGCGCGTCGCACCCGAATACCGCGGCAAGCCCGCGCTTTCCGGGCAGCAGGTGGAAGACCTGGTCGCCTGGCTCTCGACGCTCCGATGAGGCGCCGCGACTTCCTCGCCGCCGCGGCGGCCGCGATCGTGCCGCTCCCCGCCGCGGCGCAGGAGGTGCACGACATCGATCCTTTCGTGGACGCGATCACGAGCGGGGCCACGCCGGACGTGGGCGGCATCGACATCGAGCTCCCGCAGATCGCGGAGAACGGGCACTCGGTGCCGCTCACGGTGCGGGTCCCGAGCCCGATGAGCGACCTGGACCACGTGACGGCGATCCACGTGATCGCGGAGCGGAACCCGCGGCCGGCCGTGGCCTCGTTCCACCTGTGGCCCTGGTCCGGCCGCGCCGAGGTCTCGACCCGCATCCGCCTCGCGGGTACGCAGAAGTTGACCGTGGTCGCCGCGCTCTCGGGCAACCGGTTCCGGATCGTGAAAAGACCCGTGGCGGTGGCGAGCGCCGCCTGCATCGACGAGGCCTCGCTGTGACGATGCTGGGCCGCCTCAACGTCCCTCCGACGGTCGAGAAGGGCCAGCCCTTCGCGGTGCGCGTCATCGTGCAGCACCCGATGGAGACCGGCTTCCGGCGCGACTACGATGGCAAGGCGATCCCGATGAACATCGTCGACCGGCTTTGGTGCACCTACGGCGGACGGGAAGTCTTCCGCGCGGAGCTGGGATCGGGGATCGCGGCGAATCCGTACTTCGTCTTCTACGTCGTGGCGCGCGAGAGCGGGCCGCTCGCGGTCGAGTGGTCCGACGACCGTGGCGAGACGGGGAAGGTCGCGGCGGACGTGAAGGTGGCTTGAGGAAGTGCGAAGCTTGTTCGCTCTCCTCCTCGCTCTTCCCCTTGCCGTGGGCGCGGCCGAGCCCGCGCGCCCATCGCCCTTGGAGAACGGGAGCGAATTCCAGAGCACCGACCTCCGCGCGCTCCAGGCGGACGACTTCGCGAATCCCATGGCGCTCTGGGTGGACCGCGGGCGGGCGCTCTGGTCCGCGCCGCGCGACGGGCGCTCGTGCGCGGGCTGCCACGGCGACGCGGCCGCTTCGATGAAGGGCGTGGCCGCGCGCTATCCGCGCTTCGACCCGGCGCTCGGCCGCGTGGTGGACCTGGGCCAGCGGATCGAGGCCTGCTTCAGGCCGGCGGGCGGGGCGAAGCTGCCCGCGGAATCGGACGATCTCCTCGGGCTCACGGCCTACGTCGCGCTGCAATCGCGCGGGATGCCGCTCGCGGTATCGATCGACGGTCCGGCGCGTGCGACGTGGGAGAAGGGTCGCGCGCTCTACTTCACCCGCGTGGGCCAGCTCGACATGGCGTGCACGTCCTGCCACGACGCGAGCTGGGGGAAGACGCTCCTCGCCGAGCCCATCAGCCAGGGCCATCCCACCGGCTGGCCCGCCTACCGCCTCGAGTGGCAGCGCCCCGGCTCGCTCCAGCGTCGCCTGCGCGCCTGCTTCAACGGCGTGCGGGCCGAGATGCCGCCCTACGATTCCCCCGACCTCGTCGCGCTCGAGCTCTACCTCGCCTGGCGCGCCCAGGGCCTGCCGCTCGAATCCCCGGGCGTCCGCCGCTGAACCGGCGCTAAACCGGGGACAGACCACCATTTCCATTGCGCGAAATGCCGGGTTGCGCCCTTTGATAATGGTGGTCTGTCCCCGGTTTAGGGAATAAGTGGCGGACGGCGGCTGTCTGCAACGATAATGCGCACCATGGCTCGCCGACGCGTGACCGCCTGGATCGCCCTCCTCGGGGTGGCGTGGGCGGCGCTTTGGCCGCTCGTCTCGGCGGCGCACGCGCGGGCGGCGGACGAGTCGATGCCGCTCTGCCACGTGGCGGGCATGATGGTGGCTCCGGAGCAGACGCCCAACGCGCCCTCGGAGCGGGGCGACCCCCACGGGAAGCACCGGCACGCATTGCCCGCTCTGCATCATGGCGTTCTACGGCGTGTTCCATCGCACGCCCGAGCCGCCGCCCTTCACGTTCTCCACCGGTTTCGTCACCGACCCCCCGCACTGCGCGGCGATCCCGCACGGGCTCGAGGTCCGGCTCCCGGAAAGCCGCGCACCGCCCGCCTTCGCGCACGGTTGAACCGGCCTTCGCGGGCGGCTTCGGCCGCGCGCGAATCCATCGCTCCCGTCGAGCCGCGATGCGCCGCGCGCACCGCGACGCTCGCATGCGATCTCGGACTGCGGCAAGAGAACCATGAAGACATCGACTCGAATCCTGCTCGTCGCCGCGGCATGCGCGGCGATCCCCGGCGCCGCGCTCGCCCACGGCTTCGCGGGCAAGCGCTTCTTCCCCGCGACGCTCGCGACCGACGACCCGTTCGTGGCCGACGAGCTCTCCCTCCCGACCGTCGCCCGTCGCAACCTCGCCGCGAGCGACGACGGGCCCGCGGTCCAGCAGTCGTCCGCTTCGGTCGATATCGCGAAGCGCATCACGCCCCACTTCGGCGTCGAGGTGGGTGCGAGCTACCTGCGGCTGAAGAGCGACGAGCGGACCGTGCGCGGCTTCGACAACCTCTCCGCGGGCGCCAAGTACCAGTTCCACATGGACGAGGCGCACGAGAGCATCGCCTCGGTGGGCGTCGACTGGGACATCGGCAACACGGGCGCGCGGCGGATCGGCGCCGAGACGTTCAGCACCGTGACGCCGGCGCTTTTCATGGGCAAGGGGTTCGGCGACCTGCCCGACAGTGTCCGCTTCCTGAAGCCCCTCGCCGTGACGGGCTCCGTGGGCGTCGCGATGCCGACCCGCAGGAGCACGACCCCCGTGGACGAGGACGGCAATGCCTCCGTCGAGCGCCACCCGGACGCGCTCAAGGTGGGGCTCGCCATCGAATACAGCCTCCCCTACCTCCAGTCGTTCGTGAAGGACGTGGGCCTTTCGGAACCCTTCAGCCACATGATCCCCGTGGTCGAATTCGACCTCGAAAAGCCCTTCGATCGCGGGGGCGGCTCCTGGACCGGCACGGTGAATCCCGGAATCCTGTGGGCCGGCCGCTACATGCAGGTGGGCCTCGAAGCGGTGATCCCGGTGAATTCCGCCACCGGGGGAGGAAAGGGCGTGCTGCTCCAGCTCCATTTCTTCCTGGACGATCTCTTCCCGCGCACCCTGGGAAGGCCGCTCCTCCCATGAGGCGCGCGATCGCGGGCGTGGCCGTAGCCCTCCTCGCGCCGGCCGCCTTCGCGCACGCGTTCCTCGAGCGCGCCGAGCCGCGGGTGGGCAGCACCGTCGCGAAGGCCCCGGACCAGGTGACCCTGCGCTTCTCGGAGGCGCTCGAGCCCGCGTTCAGCACGGTGGAAGTGCTCGACGCCGCCGGCAAGCGCGTGGATCGCGACGACCGCAAGGTCGACCCCGCGAACGCGTCCGTCATGCGCGTCTCCGTCCCCGCGCTCGCGCCCGGCAAGTACCGCGTGAAGTGGCGCGCCCTCTCGGCGGACACCCACGTGACGCAAGGCGATTTCACCTTCGAGGTCGGCCGCTAGTGGAGGCCGCCCTCACCGCCGTCCGTGCGCTCCATTTCGCCGCGGGCGTCGTGCTCTTCGGCCAGTTCGCGTTCGCGGCGTTCGTGTCGCCGGGCGGCCGGCTGCCTGCCCGCTTCGCGGCGACCGCATGGGCGAGCCTCGCCCTCTCGGCGGTCACCGCATGCGCGTGGCTCGCGATCGAAAGCGTCAACATGAGCGGCCTGCCGCCGGGCGAGGCGCTGCGAGGCGGCACGCTCGGGACGGTCCTTTTCCAGACGCAATTCGGGCACGTCTGGATCGCGCGGGCGGTGCTGATGGCGGTCCTCTTCGGGGTGCTCGCGGTCGGTCGCGGCCCGGCGGCCGAGCGCCGGCGGGGAACGCTCGTCGCCTTCGGAGGGGTGGCATCGGTGATCCTCCTCGCCTCGCTCGCGTGCGCCGGCCACGCCGCGGCCGACCCGGGCGCCGGTCGCTACGCCCACGGCGCCGCGGATGCGCTCCACCTGGTCGCCGCCGGCGCCTGGCTGGGGGCGCTCGTCCCCTTCACCGCGCTCCTCGCCAGCGCCGCACGGGACGCTTCGCCGGAGACGCTCGACCACGCGCGGAGCGCCACGCACCGCTTTTCCGTGCTGGGCATCGCGAGCGTGGGCGCCCTGGCCGTGACCGGCATCGTGAACACCTGCTACATGATCCCGGACGTGGGGGCGTTCTTCCATACGCGATACGGCCTCGAGCTCCTGGCGAAGCTCTGCCTCGTGGCGCTCATCGTCGCGCTCGCGGCCGACAACCGGCTGCGGCTCGCGGCGCGGCTGGACGCGGGAGCGTCCGGCGCGTCCGGCGCCCTCTACCGGAATGCCTGCATCGAAGTGGTCCTGGGGTTCGCCGTCGTCGCGATCGTGGCAAACCTCGGCATCACCGTGCCGCCCATGGCCATGGCCGCGCACTGAGGCGAACGGGAACGTTTCGTCACCATCGGTAACGCGCCGGCCGCCTCCCGTCTCCGACAATGGAGGCGCCTCGATCGACCGGGAGCCGGCCATGAAACGCCTTTCCGCGCTCGTCCTCGCCGCCGCCGTGAACGGGCACGCCGCGCAGCTGCCGCCCGCCTACGGCTGCGATTCGCCCGAGGCGCGCCAGTTCGACTTCTGGCTGGGCGAGTGGGAGCTCTCGTACGTCGAGAACGGGAAGGCCGGGACGAGCCACAACCGCGTCACGAAGATCCTGGACGGCTGCGCGCTCCTCGAGGAATTCTCCGGCGGTCCCGGAACGCGCCTCGACGGACGCAGCCTCTCCACCTTCGACCGCGCGACGCGGCAGTGGAAGCAGACGTGGGTCGACAACACCGCGTCGTACCTCGACTTCACGGGCGGCTGGTCCGAGGGCCGCATGATCCTCACGCGCGAGGCCCAGATCACCGGCGGCCGGTTCCTGCAGCGCATGGTCTACGAGGACATCCGCGCGGAAAGCCTCAAGTGGCTCTGGCAGCGCTCGGACGACGGCGGCAAGTCCTGGACCACGGGCTGGGAGATCGCGTACCGGCGCCTGAAATGACCCGGGCCCGGCAGGTGTAAGCTTCCCGCTTCCGTTGCGCGTTGTATCCCCATGAAATCGTCGCGCCGCATCCTCTTCGCGCTCGCCCTCGCCTTGGCCCTCCTCTTCGGCGAGCAGGCGGCCGCGCTGCACGACCTGGGCCATGCGCTGGACCAGATCGCGCACAAGGGCACGGCCCCGGGCGCGCCCTGCGACCAGTGCTTCGCATGCGCCCAGCTCTCCGGCGCGGTGGGGACGAGCCTTCCGGTCGTTCCGGCCGTTCCGCTCGAAGGGTGCGCACCCGTCGAGCGCCCGCGGCCGGGCTTCCTCGCCACGCCGCGCCTGGCATTCTTCTCCCGGGGACCCCCCGCGCTCCTCTGAGTCGACCTGGCGCCGCACTTCGCGGCGCCGCAATCCTTTCGACCGGAGGTTTGACGTGCACAAACGCATGTGGGTCGCGGGCGCGTGGGCGCTCGCGTTGCTGTGGGTTCCGCAGGCGCGCGCCGCGAGCGACGCGGAACTGGACGAGATCCGCGCGCAGATCCGCGATCTCAGGCAATCGTACGAGGCGCGCATCCAGGCGCTCGAGGCGCGGCTGAAGGCCGCGGAGGCGAAGGAAGCGCAGGCGGTAGTGCCCGCGCCGGCTCCGCCATCGCCGCTCCCGGCGGCCGCCTCCGGAGGGGGCGCTTCGGGCCTCGCCGCGTTCAATCCCGCCATCTCGGCGATCATCAACGGCCAGTACGCGAACCTTTCGCGCGACCCGGCGCAATGGCGGATGGCCGGCTTCCTGCAGGGCGGGGATGTCGGTCCCGGCCGCCGCGGCTTCTCGCTCGGGGAATCGGAGCTGGCGCTCTCGGCCAACGTCGACCCGCAGTTCAGCGGCAACCTCATCTTCTCGATCACGCCGGACGACAAGGTCTCGGTCGAGGAGGCGTACGGCATCTTCAAGGGCGCACCGGGCGGCGTGGTCCCGAAGTTCGGGCGCTTCTTCTCCGCGCTGGGCTACCTGAACGAGCAGCATGCGCACGTCTGGGACTTCACGGACGCGCCGCTCGCCTACCAGGCCTTCCTCGGCGGGCAGTACCAGACGGACGGCGTGCAGCTCTCGTGGGTGGCGCCCACGGAGCATTTCGTCCAGCTGGGGGCCGAGGTCGGCAACGGCGACGGTTTTCCCGGGACGGCGCGCAGCAAGAACGGCGCCGGGTCCGGCGTGCTCTTCGCGCGCGTGGGCGGCGACGTGGGCGACAGCCACAGCTGGCAGGCGGGCGTGGGGTATCTGCGCACCGGCTCGCGAGCGCGCACGGACGTGGCGCCGGACGCTCTGGGAGAGGATGCGGCGCTCGCGTTCACGGGGACAAGCCGCCTCTGGAACGCGAGCTTCGTCTGGAAATGGGCGCCGCACGGCGACCCGCACTACCGCAACTTCAAGCTGCAGGCGGAGTACCTGTGGCGCCGCGAGGAAGGCGACCTCGCCTTCGCACCCGTGGCCGATCCCGCGGCCGCGAACGTCTCGCGCTACGCGTCGCGGCAAGGGGGCGGATACGTGCAGGCGATCTACCAGTTCATGCCGCTCTGGCGCGCGGGCCTGCGCTACGACCGGCTCGCCCCGGGAAGCGTGGACTTCGGCACCAACGCCGCGTTCCTCGCGACGCCGGACTTCCATCCGGAGCGATCCACCGCGATGGTCGACTGGAGCCCGTCCGAGTTCAGCCGCGTGCGCCTGCAGTTCGGGCAGGCGAAGCTGGCACCCGGCTTCACCGACAACGAGTGGTTCCTCCAGTACATCTTGAGCATCGGCGCGCACGGCGCGCACATCTTCTAGGAGCTGTCATGCGATTCTTTTTCCGATTCGTGGCCTGCGCCTGGCTCGCGGTGGCGGGTGGCGCGGCGCACGCCGCGTTCAACGTCTTCGCGACCGTCCCCGAGTGGGCCGCGCTCTGCCAGGAGCTGGGGGGCGACAAGGTTCGGATCTACTCGGCGACGAGCCCGCTCCAGGATCCGCACCACGTGCAGGCGAAGCCCAGCCTCATCGCGCGGGCGCGAACCGCGGACCTGGTGGTCGCCACGGGCGCCGAGCTGGAGGTGGGGTGGCTCCCGCTGGTGCTCCAGCAGGCGGGCAACGACAAGGTGCAGCCGGGGAGCGCCGGGTACTTCGAGGCGACGAGCGTCGTGCCGATGCTGGGCAAGCCCACGCGGCTCGACCGCGCCGAGGGCGACGTGCACCCGCAGGGCGATCCGCACATCCAGGGCGACCCGCGCAACATCGCGCGCGTGGCGGCGGCGCTCGCGCAGCGCCTCGCCCAGCTGGACGCGGGGAACGCGGCCTATTACCAGCAGCGCTACCAGGACTTCTCGACCCGCTGGAACGCGGCGATCGCGAAGTGGACGCAGGAGGCGGCGCCGTTGAAGGGCGTGCGCGTGGTCGTGCAGCACAAGGGCTTCACCTACCTCGAAGCCTGGCTGGGGCTGCAGGAAGTGGCGGCGCTCGAGCCCAAGCCCGGCATGGAGCCCACGACCTCGCACCTGGCGGAAGTCCTCGCGATCCTGCAGCGCGAGCCGGCTAAGATGGTGCTCCGCGCGGCCTACCAGAGCGACCAGGCCTCGCAATGGCTCGCCCAGCGCTCGCAGATCCACGTGGTGGAGCTTCCCTTCACGGTGGGCGGGACGGACGGCGCGAAGGACCTCTTCGCGTTCTACGAGGACACCCTCCAGCGGCTGCTGAAGGGCGCGGCATGAGCCTCACCGCGCTCGATCTCTCGATCCTGCTCCCCGCCTTCGTGGCGGGGCTCCTCGTGACGGCCACGCACGTCCCGCTGGGAGCCCAGGTGCTCGCGCGCGGGATCGTCTTCATCGACTTGGCGATCGCGCAGATCGCCGGCTGCGGCGTGATCCTCGCCGATCGCGTGGGCTTCGAGGCGCAGGGCATCGCGGTGCAGGTCGCGGCCTTCGCCGCGGCGCTGGGCGGGGCGCTCCTCCTCACGTGGACGGAGCGCGTGTGGCCGGACGTGCAGGAGGCGGTGATCGGCGTGGTCTTCGTGCTGGGGGCCACGGCGAGCATCCTCCTCCTCGCGAGCAACCCCCACGGGAGCGAGCACCTGCGCGACCTTCTCGTGGGCCAGATCCTCTGGGCGGACCTCCACCGCCTCGCGTGGTCGGCGCTCGTGTACGCGTTGGTCCTCGCGGCGTGGTTCGGGTTCCGCGAGCGCGTCGGGCGCGTGGGGTTCTACGTGCTCTTCGCGCTCACGGTGACGATCTCCGTGCAGCTCGTGGGGCTCTACCTCGTCTTCGCGACCCTCATCGTCCCGCCGCTCGCCACGCGCCGCATGGCGCGGCTGCGCCTCGCCACCGCGTGGGCGATCGGCATCGTGGGCTACGCCGCGGGGCTCGTGCTCTCCACCGCGTACGACCTGCCGAGCGGGGCGGTGATCGTCTGGTCCCTCGCCATCGTCGGGCTCGCGTGGTATCCGTTCACACACCGGGGCGATGGTGGGTCAAAGGCTTTGAACGCAGATGAACGCGGATGAAACGCAGATGAACGCAGGAGGGCAAGAGACGAATTGATCGTGATGGGCGAAATTCGGGTTTCGTGCGCAATTGCCGGGTACATCGCCATTCGCCTTTATCTGCGTTCATCTGCGTTTCATCTGCGTTCATCTGCGTTCCCCGCATTAGTGGGACCGAAGGGCCAGGCGAAGCGATAAAATCAGCTTTTATAAGGCGGGAAGCGGAATGACGGTCATCACCGACAGGAAGGCGTTCGGCAAGGCGATCCCCATCGTCGCGACGGACGCGAAGCGGGCGCCCAAGCTCCTCGATTCGCTCTCGCCGGCGGAGAAGCGTTGGGCCGAGGCCGCGGGCTTCGACGGCGCGCCGGACACGTTCGTGGCCCTCCCGGACGCGAAGGGCGCGGTCGGGCGCGTGCTCGCGGGCGTGCGCGAGGCCGCGGACCCGTGGGCGCTCGCCTTCCTGCCGATGAGGCTTCCGCGCGGCCGCTATGCGCTCGCCAAGGGCTCGCTCACGATCGCCCCGGAGAACGCCGCCTTCGCGTGGGACCTGGGCGGCTACGAGTTCGCGCGCTATCGCAAGGCGCGCCGCAAGGCCGCGGACCTGCAGGTGGAGGATTCGCGGCGCGTGGCCGACGCGCTCGGCATGGCGCAGGCGGTGCGCCTCGTGCGCGACCTCGTGAACACGCCCTCCGAGGACATGGGCCCGCAGGAGCTCTCGGACGTCGCGCGCGAGCAGGCGGAGCTTTTCGGCGGCGAGTTCGACGAATGGATCGGCGAGGAGCTCCTCGCGCAGAACTTCCCCGCGATCCACGCGGTCGGGCGGGCGGCCGCGCGCGAGCCCCGGCTCCTCGAGATCCGCTGGGGAAGCTCCCGGCACCCGCGCATCGCCATCGTGGGCAAGGGCGTCTGCTTCGACAGCGGCGGCCTCGACATCAAGGGCGCGGACGGCATGCGCCTCATGAAGAAGGACATGGGCGGCGCCGCGCATGCGCTCGCGCTCGCGCGCCTCGTCATGCAGCGGAAACTTCCCGTGAGCCTCCACGTTCTCGTGCCCGCCGTGGAGAACGCGATCGCGGGGAACGCCTACCGGCCCGGCGACGTGGTGGGCCGGCCGGTGCACCGGTACGCGGGGTGAGGTCCGTCTCGCCCGAGCGGTTGGTGGAGGAGCTGG
>Ga0105240_10002649_pt1 | contig 28486 bp, 20 predicted proteins | sample KBSC54metaG_FD_80426 | JGI IMG/M metagenome (GOLD analysis project Ga0105240, IMG submission 80426) | Corn rhizosphere microbial communities from Kellogg Biological Station, Michigan, USA - KBS C5-4 metaG | ecosystem: Host-associated > Plants > Roots > Rhizosphere > Soil | place: Michigan, USA... | reverse complement strand
TTGCGATCAAAACCATTGCGGTCTTCACATCGTCATGTCACAGGTGCGCGACGCTAACCTGAAGATACTGGAAAAAAAGACGATTGCCGATCTCGCCAAACGCTGAGCCGCAATCGTCCATTAAACCTATCCTGTTATCCTCCCGCGCGAGCGCCCTTCTATGTCCACCCTTCGGTGGACGCCGCCGCCATTTTCTCCAGGCTTATAAACCTGTTGTGGCAAATACGATCGGCTATGGACAAAAGCTTGTCTATACGTTGTATCAGTTGTTGTAACTCATTTTCTGTAATGTGGTAGTCTTCTTTATAACGGGCGTCCACATAGCTCTGCAGTAGTAGCTTGAAGAGTCGATCCTCTCCGGCGCCATCACGCGGGAAGAGAAGGGCCAGCTCTACGGAAAAGCGATGGGTGTAACGCCTGAGCTTATCCAAATTATGCGTACAGGGTTTGTAGCCCATAAAGGCAAGTAAAATAGCCTGGTAAATATGTTCTGCCGCCTGATGAAGGAGAAAGACAGCCAGCCGGGGCTCATTCTGTTGTACGTTAAAAAGAGCGCTGTTAAAAAAGGCACGGCCCTGCCGGCTCCATCTCTCAAAATCCTTTTGGGCTGTAAGCCGGATATTGGTAAGATCCGGAGGAGAAGCTTTGCAAAGCGGCACTCCCCCGGCATCATACAGTAGAAAAGCCTCACGGCTCATAAGGGAAAAGAAATACTGGCCTTCCGAAAGCCGTTGATTCACATGGTCTATGTCATGCACCAACACCGTGACAGTGGCATGTACCCGGCTCCTGTTCTCGGTAATATCCTGTATTTCATGGTCATAACGGCGATCCCCCCGACGGGTAACTATCAGCAGATCATACCCCGTGGGAAAAGCAGGATCATTTGTTTCACCGGCAGCTCCGGCATCAAGACTGCCGGCGCCATAAAAGCCATAAAGAATGATCTTTTCGGGACGGACAGCCTTTATGATCACCCTGACAAGCGCCTGCAGCCGACGACGGTCTGCAGCAGGTAAAGTATCCATATCGGTACGCATAAAATCAATTTTTTTGCTTACCTTCAAAATTACAAAAATTCTGCTAATACCAACAATTTTAGTAACACATTTGAAATATGCATTTTTTAGGTAAAAATATCAAGCATCTCAGAAAGCAGTTCGCTCAAACCCAATCCGAGCTTGCAGATATGATGGGAAAAGGACAGACCACCATCGGCAACTGGGAGAATGGCGTAAGCGAACCCAGCGTCGAGGAGCTCTTATTGCTTAGCAACTATTTTGGTACTCCGGTAGATATTCTGCTTAAAGTAGACCTGTCCCTTACAAACTGGGAAATAGGCAAGACGGGAAAGGACGATAAAAAAAGTCCCGCTATAAAAGAATACGATCACCAGCCGGGAGAATTATCAATGGTAAATGAGCCGGAAGGGACAAACTTCACCTATATCCTGGACAGACTGGATAAAATGCAGCAGCAGATCGATCTGCTCAATACAAGATTAAAAAACAAATGAAAAGAGACCTGCCTGCAACCCTGCTCACTCACCTGCCTGCACCGTGCTCATTCACCTGCCTGCAGATTTTCGATGACCATGGCGGAGGCCCCCCCGCCACCATTGCAGATGCCGGCAGCTCCATATTTCGCCTTATTTTGCCTGAGAATATGTAGCAGTGTAGTGACAATACGCGCTCCGCTGGCGCCCAGGGGGTGGCCGATGGATACGGCTCCGCCATGCACATTCACCCGGGCAGGCTCCAATTGCATCCGCCTCGTATTCTCGATGCCCACTACCGAGAAAGCCTCGTTCAGCTCCCAATAATCAATATCTTCCATCTTCAATCCTGCTTTGGCAACAGCCTTGGGAACAGCAATGGCAGGCGTGGTCGTAAACCATTCAGGGGCCTGCTCCGCATCGGCGAACGAAAGTATCCTGGCCAGGGGCTTTAACCCAAGTGCAGCCGCTGTTTCACTACTCATCAATACAAGAGCGGCAGCACCATCATTCAGCGTAGAAGCATTCGCAGCCGTAACTGTGCCGTCCTTCTGGAAAGAGGGTTTTAGCTCTTTTATCTTATCGAACTTTACATTGAAAGGTTCTTCATCCCTGGCAAAGAGCTGTGGATCGCCTTTCCGCTGAGGTATTTCCACCGGGATGATTTCATCTTTGAATTTACCCTCGGCCCAGGCGGCCTGCGAGCGCTGGTAGCTCTGTATGGCAAAAGCATCCTGTTCCTCCCTGCTGATACCGCAGGTGGAAGCGCAAAGCTCTGCTGCATTCCCCATGGCCTTTCCATCATAAGCATCCGTCAGCCCATCCTTAGCCAGACCATCGATCAGCTTGCTGTCTCCATATTTATTGCCCCAGCGCATACTTTCCACGTAAAAAGGAATATTGCTCATACTCTCCATTCCGCCTGCAACGACAATATCTGCATCTCCCATCAGAATGGACTGGGCTCCCAGCGCTATGGATTTCATGCCGCTGGCACATACTTTATTGACAGTCGTGCAAACAACCTCATCAGGCAATCCGGCCCCCTTTGCGGCCTGCCTGGCAGGGGCCTGCCCCAGGTTGGCCTGCAGAACGCATCCCATCAGCACTTCCTGTACCTGATCTCCCCGGACACCGGCCTTTTCAAGTGCCCCTTTGATGGCAATAGCACCCAGCCGGGTAGCTGAAAGATCTTTCAAGGCTCCGCCAAAGGCCCCGATGGGCGTGCGTACAGCAGCTATGATGACGACTTCTTTATTCATGGTAGGCTTTTCCAAAATTTGGCCATAAAGATAATCAATACTAACGGTTGTTAGCATCAACTATTGTAAAATCTTTCCTATTTTCCCTGGATGAAATCGAGTATGTCCAATGCGAGATTCCATTCGACCATTAAAAAAGATATTTTGCACTGATGAGATCGAGTATGTCCAATGCGAGATCCCATTCGACCATTAAAAAGACATTTTGAACGAATGAAACCAGCTACTGTCCACGAGATCAAACAGGAACTATCTTCTCTCCCTCCATCCCAGCTGGCAGAACTTTGCCTCCGCCTGGCCAAATTCAAAAAAGACAATAAAGAGCTGCTCACCTTTCTTCTATTTGAGGCTTCCGATCTTACGGCCTACATAGCAAGCGTAAAAAAAGAGATAGACCAGGGGTTTGAAGACCTTCCCAAGCCGAACTTATACCTGACAAAAAAAAGCTTGCGGAAAGTGCTTCGCATTACGACCCGGCAGATACGGTATACGAGCTCTCCGCAAGCGGAAGTCGAACTGCTGACCTACTTTCTCAGTAAGATACGCCAGTCCGGTATCCCTGTAGACAAACACCCCATTTTAACCAATCTCTATCAGGGACAACTAAAAAAGGTTCACGCGGTAATAGCCTCCTTACAGGAAGACCTTCAGTATGATTACAAAAGAGGCTTAAAAGATCTGTAGCCCCCTTCACAGGTAGCTATGAAAATAATGTGCTCCAGGAGATAAATAAGTACTATAATTGATCAAAATGTCATGCAAGGCGGAGAAGGCTTCTCCTTAATTTTAAACCTTATGCAAAAACACCCCATTATACCAGCTTTGCTGGTCCTGCTGATCGGAATGCTATCCCTGACTGCTGCCGCCCAATCCCCTGACCCCGATCATCAGAAAGCGGTGACCCTGCTCCGTCAAATGACCCTGGATGAGAAGATCGGGCAGATGACCCAGGTGACATTGGGCGTCGTGTGCACACCTAAGGACGGAGTCCTGGACCCCGCCGCTCTTGCCCGTATCGTGGTAGACCACCATATAGGCTCGATCCTGAATGTCACCAATCATGCCCTGACAGTGGAACAATGGCACATCGTCCTCCGCCAGATCCAGGATGCGGCGATGAAGACACGCCTGAAGATCCCGGTGATCTACGGCCTGGATGGCATCCACGGGCAGACCTATACGCTGGACGCCACCTTATTCCCCCAGAACATAGGTATGGCAGCTACCCGCAACATAGAGCTGGCTGCTGCTGTGACGAAAGTGGCCGCCCGCGAGCTCCGGGCTTCCGGCGTCCGCTGGAATTTTGCCCCTGTATTGGACTGCGGCCGTCAACCGCTGTGGTCCAGGTTCCCGGAGACATATGGAGAAGACGTTTACATCGGCAAGACCCTGGGCGCCGCCGTCATAAAGGCATATGAAGGGGATGGCCTCCGTAACCCCACCTCCGTGGCCAGCTGCATGAAACATTATCTTGGCTATTCCGCCAGTCGGACAGGCAAGGATCGCACGCCCATTTACCTTCCGGACATCGAGTTACGGGAATACTATCTGCCCCAATTCAGGGCGGCAGTACAGGCAGGCGCCTCTACGATCATGGTCAATTCCGGAGAGATCAACGGCACGCCCGTACACGCAAGCAAATATCTGCTGACCGACGTATTACGCAAAGAGCTTGGTTTCCGTGGCGTGGCGGTCACGGACTGGGAAGATATCATTCGCCTGCATACCCGTCATAACGTAGCGGCTACACCCCGCGCCGCAGTGGTGATGGCAGTGAACGCAGGCATCGATATGAGCATGGTGCCTTACGATCTTTCGTTTTCGAGTCTGCTGAAAGAAGCGGTACAAAAAGGCGAGGTATCGATGAGCCGCATCGATGAAGCCGTCACACGAATATTGGAATTGAAGTATAAGCTGGGCCTCTTTGATCAGCCTTACCCGGAGGAAACCGCCGCAAAAAACTTCGGTCTCCCGGACTACCAGTCGCTGGCCTTACAGGCCGCCAGGGAAGCCATGACCCTTTTGCAAAACCAGGACGGGATCCTGCCACTGGCCCATAACACGCATATTCTCGTATCCGGACCATCGGCGCAAAGCATCAGCGCTTTGAACGGCTGCTGGAGCTACACATGGCAGGGAAAAGAGGAACAATGGTATCCCAAAGACAGCAAGACCATCCTGCAGGCGCTACGGGACAAATGGGGCGGCGGTAATGTCAGCACCACCTCTGTTCCAGGTTTCGACAGCCGGGACAATTACGATACAATGGCGTTGCGGTCGGCAGCTGCGGGCGCTGATGTCATCGTTCTTTGCCTGGGAGAGAATGCCTATGCAGAAAGCCCCGGCAACACGGGCGATCTGGCACTCCCGGACGAACAGCTCGCCCTGGCCAGGACAGCTGCAGCTACAGGTAAACCCGTTATCCTCGTCCTGACAGAAGGGAGACCCCGCTTTATCACCTCCATCGCCCCCCTTATGAAAGGTATCCTATTGGCTTATTGGAGTGGACGAAAGACAGCCGAAGCCATCAGTGATGTAATAGCAGGAGATTATAACCCCGATGGCATACTGCCGTTCAGCTATCCCCGCAGCATGGGAGAAATGGTGCTTTACGACCGGAAACCCACCGAAGAGGTCCGGGAGATCTTCAATTCCGATATGACGATGGATGGCTATAAGCCGCTCTTCCCCTTTGGCTTTGGATTGAGCTATACGCAATGGGAATACAGCAACCTGCAGCTCAGCACAACCCAATTGAAAGGCAGCGGGTCATTGACGGTGAGCCTGACAGTAAAGAACACGGGCAGCCGGGATGGCAAACACACCGTGGAGCTGTATACCCGCCAGCATTACGCAAGCATTACCCCAAGCATGCGGCGCCTGCGGGCATTCACAAAGATCTTTCTAAAGGCAGGCGAGTCGCAGACAGTGAAGTTCACCTTGCGGAAAGAAGACCTTGCATTTGTCAACGCACAGCTCAGGACCGTGACGGAACCGGGAGATTTCGATGTGATGGTGGGAGATAAAAAAGCCGTATTCACATACATGAATACGGCACAATAATTTTGAGAGAGGCATCTAGTACCCCCACTTCTTCATCACGGCCAGATCCTCCTTGACGCAATCCAGGGGTGTCTTACCCTGATAGGATTCCTGCTCAATGATGAACTGATGCGTACCGCCGGACTTCTTACCCAGGTCGGTCACCTGCCTGGTGCCCACAATGCCCTGGCCAAGGATCGTACTCTCATATTTCTCATTCCCGCCGGATGCCTTGATCTCGTCCTTTACATGCATCAGCTCGAACCTTCCCGGATATTGCATAACGATAGCGATAGCAACAGCTCCCCCATTGTACAGATTCCCCATGTCAAGCTGCTGGGCTACCAGCTCAGGGTCGGTATGCTGCATGATTATATCGAATACCTTTTGGTTGTTAAGCACTGTGCTGAACTCAAAGTCATGATTGTGATAACCGAACTTCATCCCGGACTTTTTACACAGTTCGCCGCATTTATTAAAGACGTCCATGTACCGGAGCAGGTCGTCATAAGTCTTGCGAAGACTTTCATCCAGCCAGGGGCTGATGACATACTGCTGCCCAACGATGGCGGCATCTTCCACCGTCCATTTCCAGGCGTCGGTAAAATCTTTTTTTGAATCATCCCAATGCTTCGGGTCCATCCGGGTGTGCCCGCTCAGCATTTTCAATCCCATGCCGTCCAGGAGACTTTTAAATTCCTTCGCTCCATAGCCATAGAACTTCCTATCCACATAATTAGCATGCTCCACATATTTATATCCCATATCCGCCAGCTTCCGCAGAGTGCCGGATGGGTCATTTTTCATATCATCCCTGACAGAGTATAACTGTATCCCCAGAATGCGTTTCCTGGTAGGGGCTGCGAAAGCTGCTTCAGACATGAGGCCGGCTGCAGCGACTGCCAAAGCGCTGTTTTTCAGGAAGGTCCTGCGTGATTGGTTCATATGACGAATATAACGAATTATATTTAAAAACCCGTTCATGGAACGGGTTCTCTCTGCTAACGATGATGCTCAGGGTGCGGTGGATTCTCATGCGGAGGGTTCTCATGTGATGGATTTTGATGCGGTGGAGGAGTCACCGGGCGCTGTACAGGTCGCGGCGGAGGCTGCATAGGGCGTGGCTCCGGATTGGGACGCGGTTGTACAGGATGTTGCGCTGGCGGCGGCACAGCGTGATTCGCCGGCGGCATCTGCCTGGGCTGGGTTACAGGATTCGGCCTGGGCTGCTGCGCACTCCGGTCAGGACGGGACTCCACCGGGTTAGGCTGCCGTTGCACCGGACGCTCCTGGTGAACAGGAGGATGCTGCACAGGTTGCCGTGGCTGAACAGAAGGATGTTGCACAGGACGTTGCGTTGCCGGCTGCGCTGGGCGACTCCCTGGCTGCGCAGAACGATCCGCTGGCTGCACAGTACGACCCGCTGGTTGCGCAGGACGCCCCTCCGGCTGCACCTGCCGGCCGGGTACATTGCCTGGCCGGCTGTTTGTTGTGGCGGCAGGACGATTGTTGACGGGTCTCAGCGCATGCAGATCGCGCACCTGTCCGGGCCGGGCCGAAGCATTGTTCTGCTGCACCGCAGGACGATAAATAGCGAGCTGACCATTCCGTACAGAGGCAGCTCCGGGCCTTTCCGCAGAACGTACAGCCACCGGCCGCACAGGCGAATGGGTAAATCTTTCCACATTGCCTGCCTGGGGTCCCCGGAGATAAGGGCGCCCATTTCCCCTGTTGACATTGTTAATCACCGTAATATTATTGATGACCGTGGTATTATGTACATTCCTGACATAATAATTACTGACATTCACACTGGTGATACGGTCTCTCGGACAAAAATTCCAATAATATGCAGGAGGCCGGTAAGTGCTGTAAGCAACGCCAATGTCTATCCGGGGACCGACGGGCGCCCAACAATAATTGCCTCCATACTCGCCCCAGGTGACCCAGGCAGGAGCCCATTCATATCCCGGCACCCACATCCATCCATACGTATCATCATAGAACCAGTTGCCATAATGGAAAGTAGCCCAACCCCAACTGTAATCCGAGACCCATGTCCATCCATAATCCGTATACACCCAATGACCTCGCGTGCCATAGGGTCTGAATCCGCCCCCTGCATCAGGTACCCACACATAGCCGTAATCCGGATAGCTGACCCAGGTACCGAACGGGCTCAATTGATCATAGAACACCTGAAAACTCACGTTGACCTGGGCACGCGCATGCGGCGCCAGGGGAGGCAGGGCAAAGGTGAGAACAGCGATACTCACCGTTATAATGTGTTTTTTTATATGGTTGTTCATAAATAGAAATATTGATAATATATCCAATACAATAACGATGCCCAAGGCCTGGCAATCCCGGACCGTCAGGTCCGGTAAAACCACCAAGGTGTTAAAACCTTGTAAATTTTTCCTTTTATGGAAAAAGCTATTTTTTTAATCTTAACTTAACTACAACCATCAGCCTATGCGTCCCACACTTCTACTCACCTTGCCCGTTTTGCTGATCACTTCCCTGCTGCATGCGCAACCCTGTCTGGACAAAGCCAATGGATTGCTGGATGAGGCGTTGGGTTTTATGAAGAAGAACTATTACCGCAGAAATGACATCAGCTGGAACGATATCACAAATGAAGCCAGGACACGCCTGAAAACTTCCGGCAACTGCGATGAGGTATACGATATCATTTCGTCCTGTTTTAAAAGATTGAACGAACAGCATAGTTTTATCATGCCTCCCCAAAAAGCCGGTCAATATAATTATGATGCAAGCCTCGCTCCTCTCCCATCCCTTTCCGAACTGGTAGGCGAGATCAGGGGAGAATGGTTGGATGACAGCATCGCCTATCTCACCGTGCCCTGGGTAAGCACGACGGATTCTTTTATTTGTATGCGTATCGCCGACAGCCTGCAGGAGCTCATTGCAAGATTGGATAGCAAAGGCGTTGCGAAATGGATTATCGATCTGCGGAAAAATGCCGGCGGCAATTGCTGGCCCATGCTGGCAGGCATCGGCCCTTTGCTGGGCGACGGCATATATGGATATTTTGTCAACGGCAGCGAGCGGATACCCATATCGTACCGCAATGGAGCCGCCTGCCAGGGCAGGCATGTGCTCTGCCGGGTAAGCAAGGATGGCTATCGCACACAACGGGAACGCAAATCGATCGTGATCCTCACCAGCCATAAAACGGTAAGCGCCGGCGAAATTGTCGCCCTGGCTTTTAAGGGCAGGGAACAGGCATATTTCCTGGGTGAGCCCACAGCAGGCCTTACCACTGCCAATGCGACCTACTCTTTGTCGGATCATTCGATGCTGGTGCTCACCGTGTGCCGCGAAGCCGATTATATGGGCCGGATCTGTGAAGGCAGCATCTTCCCGGACAGGATCATCCACCCTCCCACTATGGGGCCTGCCGACGAGGATCCCATAAAAGCCGCGGCTATCGACTGGCTACAGACGAAGTGAGCCGTATTTTATTGCAATCCCCTACCAGAACGAACCTTCGGTTCGTTGTCCAAAGGACAGACGTTAGATTTATCCGAAAAATGGATTAATTTTTTCAGAATATCCATTTTTCGGACATTTAGGCCCCCCAATAAATATACATATGACAAATTCATTTCTCCGGACGGTCACAAGATCCGTGTTCCGGATATTACTCGTCAGCATGGTTGCAGGGATGACGGGATGCGGTCAACCCGGCGCCTCATCCACCACGAACACCGACGAAGGCCTCTCCGTTCTTAATAAGGACAGCCTTGCCGCTCACATACAGGTACTGGCTTCCGACAGCTTCCAGGGCCGCCGCCCTTTTACCATAGGTGAGACCCGCACGGTGGACTATCTCTCCAAATCCTTTGCAGCGCTTGGTCTGGAGCCTGGCAACGGTTCAGGCTATACGCAGGATGTTCCGATGGTGGAGATCAGCCCCGCAGGCGTTCCTACAATGAAAATACAAGGCCCCAAAGGCAGCTTTGATCTGCGATCGATGAATGATTTCGTCATCTGGACGGAAAGACCCGACACATCCATAGCCATCGACAAAAACGATATTGTATTTGCCGGCTTCGGTATTGTCGCCCCCGAATACAATTGGAACGATTATGCCGGACTCGACGTCAAAGGCAAGACAGTGCTCGTGATGGTAAATGATCCTGGCTATTACGACTCCACCCTGTTCAAAGGACATACCATGACCTATTACGGTCGCTGGACCTACAAGTATGAGGAAGCAGCCCGCCAGGGCGCAGCCGCCTGTCTCATCATCCATAATACCGGAGCAGCATCCTATCCATTCCAGGTAGTGCAGAGCTCCAACGGAGGTGTAAAACTGCATCTTGATACACGTGGCAACAGCGGGTATCAGCTTGCCTTGCAGGGATGGATCACCGAAGAGACGGGAAAAAAACTATTGTCGGCGGCAGGCAGGGACAGCAGCCTGCTCACGGCGGCCAAACAAAAAGGGTTCAAGCCCCGGGCATTGGATATCAGGCTTACCGCTGCGCTCAAAGTAAAGGAAGTTTATAACAAGTCGCATAATGTCATTGCAAAAATTACGGGCAGCAAACGGCCCGATGAGTATGTCATTTATTCCGCTCATTGGGATCATCTGGGCATCGGTCAGCCTGATGAAAAGGGAGATTCTATCTATAATGGCGCGGCAGACAATGCCAGTGGAACGGCAGCCCTGCTGGAAATTGCACGCGCTTTCAAAAGTCTGCCGGAGAAACCTGAGCGTACAGTGATCTTCCTCGCAGTGACGGCAGAAGAGCAGGGTTTACTGGGGTCGGCTTATTATGCACAGCATCCTGTATATCCCCTGGCCAGGACGGTAGCCAATCTAAACATCGATGTGTTGAATACTTATGGTCCCACCAGGGATATTACTTACAGCGGCAAAGGACAATCCGGACTGGAAGACCTTCTCGCAGACGAAGCAAAAGCAAAAGGGCGCTATGTGGCGCCGGAAGATCATCCCGAAGCGGGTCATTACTTCAGGAGCGATCATTTTAATTTCGCAAGGGCCGGTGTGCCATCCCTGACGGCTGATGGCGGGGTAGACGATGTATCGAAAGGAAAAGAATATGGCAAGCAGAAACACGACGAATATACTGCGCAGCACTATCACCAGCCCAGTGATGAATACGATGCCAAAACATGGGATCTCAGCGGTGGATTACAGGACGTGGGATTGGTATATCTCATAGGAAAGAAGCTGGCCTTCGGTAACAGCTGGCCCCTGTGGAAAGCGGGTTCCGAATTCAAGGCCATCCGCGATCAGAGCGCACAGGAAAGAAAATAAAAAATATTTGCTTCCTGTTTTGCTAAACCTTTATATTTACCTTTTATTTTTTTCAAAAGTGGACGTTACGTCCTTCAACCCCAGAGAGTAATATGGGAGATCTCCAGATCAAAAAACAGCCGAAGAATTACGATGCAGTTATTGTGGGATCAGGCGCCGGTGGTGGAATGGCTGCATATGTGCTTGCCAATGCAGGTCTGAAAGTGTGCTTGCTGGAAGCAGGCCCGATGTTCGATCCCAAAAAAGATTCCAATCAATTAAAAAATCCCTGGGAATCGCCCAGACGGGGCGCCCATACCAAATTCAGACCCTTTGGCGATTTCGATGGCTGCTATTGGGGATGGGAAGTGGATGGCGAGCCCTACACACAAACAGGCAACCCCGGCACCACCAAATGGGAATGGTGGAGAGCACGGATGTTGGGCGGCCGGACGAATCACTGGGGTCGGATCTCCCTCCGCTTTGGTCCCAAAGACTTCAAACGAAAGAGCATCGACGGACTGGGGGATGACTGGCCGATCGGTTACGAAGACGTCAAGCCATATTACGATAAGATAGACCAGCTGCTGGGAGTGTACGGTACCAATGAAGGCCTGTACAATGACCCCGATGGCTTTTTCCTGCCGCCACCCAAACCCAGGCTGCACGAGCTGATGATCAAAAAGGCAGCCACGGGCATCGGTATACCCGTCATCCCTTCCCGGATGTCCATCCTCACCAAACAGATCAACAAGGACAGGGGACAATGTTTTTACTGCTCGCAATGCGGCCGGAGCTGTAAGGTCTATGCAGATTTCTCATCCTCCAGCGTCCTGGTAATACCCGCATTAAAGACGGGTAATATCGACCTGGTGACCAATGCCATGGCGCGTGAGGTACTGACAAATAAGGAAGGTCTGGCAACAGGCATATCCTATATCAATAAAGAAGATGGACAGGAATACCAGGTCAACGGCAGAACTGTTATCCTGGCCGCCAGCGCCTGCGAAAGCTCCCGGCTGCTGCTCAACTCGAAGTCGGCACGGTTCCCCAATGGACTGGCCAATGGCAGCGGCATAGTAGGCAAATACCTGCACGATTCCACCGGCGCCGACATGGGCGGCATCATCCCTCACCTGCTGGATCGCAAACGCTATAATGAGGACGGCACGGGCGGCATGCACGTATATACACCCTGGTGGCTGGACAATAAGAAACTGGACTTTCCCCGCGGTTATCATATCGAATACGGCGGAGGCTTTGGCATGCCCCTCTACGGCTTTGAATGGGGGATCGAGAAGATCAATGGCGATGGAAAGATAATGGGCAAAGCCAAAGAACCAGGCGGCTATGGCGCATCCCTGAAGGACGACTATCGCCGGCTGTTCGGTGCCCACGTAGGTATGGCAGGCCGTGGTGAGGCCGTTGCCAATATTAATAATTATTGTGAGATCGATCCGAATGTCGTGGATAAATACGGCATTCCGGTGCTGCGCTTCAACACAAGCCACTCCGAATATGAGATCAGGCAGGCTAAGCACATGAAGGAGACCTTCAAGGAGATCCTCCATGCCATGGGCGCCGTGGTTACCTGGGGCGGGGATGACAATGAAAAGAATAACTACGGTATCCACGCGCCGGGTAATATCATCCATGAAGCTGGCACCGTCCGGATGGGCAACGATGCCAGAACGGCCCCACTCAACAAATGGTCGCAGGCGCATGAAGTAAAAAATCTGTTCTGCGTGGATGGAGGTCCTTTTGTATCCCAGGCCGACAAGAATATCACATGGACGATACTGGCCCTGTCAATGCGCACCAGCGAATATCTCGTTGATGAAATGAAGAAACGTAATATTTAAAAAAATATGGACAGAAGAAAATCCATCAAAACCATCATCGTTGGAACAGTAGGTACACTCTCCGCCGGAGCGCTGGTAGAAGCCTGTAATACCGGAGAGGAGAAAAAAAACGATGCTCCAAAGGTTGCTGATGCCACGGCGCCGGCAGAGACGAACCGGATGAAAGAAGAGGAAGAGCATTATAAAGAAGTAGTCTCCAAGACCTTTTTTACTCCCGGGGAAATGGCGACGATCACCGTCCTGGGGGATATCATCATTCCTAAAGATGAACACAGTGGCAGCGCTTCGGACGCGAAGGTGCCGGACTTCATCGAATTCATCGTAAAAGATATTCCCAGCCACCAGATCCCCATGCGGGGCGGCCTGCGCTGGCTGGATGTACAATGCCTCAATCGATATGGAAAGGCATTTAAAGATTGCTCCCGGCAACAGCAGATAGAAATGGTAGACGCCATCGCCTATCCGAAAAAAGCAAAACCCGAGATGGCACAGGGCGTCGCTTTTTTCAATCTTATGCGCAACCTGGTGTCCACCGGATTTTTTACATCACAGATGGGCGTAAAAGATCTTGGCTATATAGGCAATGCGCCCAACCAATGGAATGGGGTGCCGGATGACGTGCTTAAACAATATGGATTGGCTTATACCGAGAAGGAGCTGAAAGAATGCGTCAGCTTTTCATAGACGGAAAATATCTGTCCTTATAGCCCGGCGGCCGGTTCGTTTCCGGCGAATGGCTAGTCGGCTGCCCTGCACAGCAGCTAATAGCTACTGTGCGGGCTTTTGTTCGGCCGTCGAACGGACGCAGGCGAAGGGAGTTAGGACCCCTGGAGAAACCGTCGGTCCGTCCGTCTTCACACACACGATAAAAAATTAGAAATTAGTTGTCAAGAGGTTTGTAATAAAACCCTTCTTCGTTAAGCACAAAACTGTTGGGAACAAAACTAAGAAGGGATTGTTTTACCATGGCAGCCGCCTCTTGTTGATAGTGCAGACCTACTTCCGGGGTCCGCATAGCAAACTGCCAGCTTTGTATCTTCAGCAGCGCGATCCTGCTTTCCTGTAAAAGATAATTTTCCGATTGGCGAAACTCTTCTGCCAGATGATCCTGGTTGTTACGTATATCAGGCGTCATAGGGATCAGCATTAGTTTTTAAAGAATATTGGATTGTAGTCTTCAAACGCTCATACTATCGTAAAATTGTGTGGTTGGCGTGATTTTCCTTCACCCGGAATTTTTTTCCCAATTATGGAACGACAAAAAGGTGATCATTTTTAGTTAGGACTGTTCCTCAACCACTTACAATTTGGCATATTGTTCGTAATTCATAAGACGTATTCGCACCTGAAACAAAAGCTCTTCAAGATATTTACCTTAAAACAATTTGACGGCCATCAATAAGTTAAAAGGTTTTTTAGTTTTTTCAGGCTTACAGGTTACTTCTACAAAAAATCCTTCCACGCGAGTGGGAGGATTTTTTGCTTTTTATCTTATCAGCACCGCTGTCCCTTTCTGGAAGACCTTTTTTCCCGTATCCCTGTCCGTATACTGGAGTGTCCATACAAAGACGCCAGGTGGCTGCGGATGCCCCCCTACCGTACCATCCCATTTGGAAAGCCAGTCCCTGGAGGTATACAACAGCTGTCCCCAGCGGTTGTAAACTTTGAACTCCAGGTTATCCGCCTTATAAGCATTCAGCGGATAGAGATAGTCGTTAAGCCCGTCGCCATTGGGTGTAAAAGCCGAAGGAACGGCAATGTAACAGGATTTCAGCACATCCGTCTGCTGTACGGCCGTGTCTTTACACCCCAGCTCATTGGTAATGACAAGAGTGAGGGTATATTTCTTTTCAGCGCCGATAATAGGGTAAAAATGATCCTGCGGCAACGAATCCGTGCTGCCCGTGCCATCTCCAAAGTTCCAATCCCAGGAACTGACATGCCCCGTGGTATTATTCTTGAATGTAGCGGCATCTTTCGGGCAAAGTATATTGGGTGCTTCAAAGGCTGCATTGATGGCATTATCCAACGGAATGGTCTTTGTAGCCGTATCGCTGCAAAATCCATTGCTGACGATCAGCTGTACCTTTTTGTCACCAAAGACGGTATAACGGCGTTCCGGATCATGTGCATGGCTGGTATCCGTATCATCGAATATCCATGTCCATTGATTGACACCATTCTTATCCGTATAAAAAAGATCGATGGTATCCTGGATACATCCTAAATGCACCTGGTAGCCAAAATCCGCCGAGACAGTGTCCTTTGTAGCAAAAGATAGCGTCTCTCCTGGCGGGGTAGACAGACCGCATTCGTTGATGATCGTATTGCCGTCAATGCCATTCACCAGCTGGACCCGGTAATTGCCGGCCGTCTGAATGGGCGCGGACAGGTGCACCCGTATCACATTGGTCATACCATCGGCGTCGCATGTCCCATCCGCAGCAACCACCGATACGGGCGTAGTCCCTGTAATGACAAAATCGCTGCCGTTGGCTGCAATCGAGCTGCATTTGATCCTGTCTTTAAACACAAATTGCAATACATCCGGAGCGCAGGTTGGCGGCGTAAGACTATCAAAAGGAGTCGGCTGTGGGGCAACGATCACAAAGGGCAGGGAAGCTCCCACCGGTACTTGTGCCTCACAGTTGTCCATTAGCGTGTTCCGATCATTACCGTTCTTTGCCACCACCGAATAATTGCCTGGTGACAATCCACTATTAAGCGTCAGCGTCACCGTGTCCATGTCGAACCCGGCGCTGCAGCTACCCGCCGTTGCACTGACCACCTGCGCGGCGGCAGGACTGATGGCAAAATCGCTGCCATTGGCAGCCAGGCTACTGCACTTCATCTTTTTGTTCAGCACCACCCGGATGCGGCTGCCGTCACAGATGGGATGGATCTCCTTCAATGCAGGCGGCACCGTATCGGTGATGCTTGCCGTACCACCAACAAATGAGAGATCATATCCACTCTGCTGGTCGCCCGTGAAATGACTGATGAGAAGAAGATAATTGTGACCTTGTATCAGGGCCGGCATCTTGCTGAATATCGGGGGGTTGAAATTATTGGTAGAACCACACTCATACAAAGAAGCCGCATTTGACTTTGTGCCGGTGACGCCTTTAAGCCCCGACCAGTTGCAAGCCACCAGCAAATTGGCATTGTTCGTATATACATCGGAAGGATCATGCCCCGTCACATCGAATATCTGCCAGTCATAGTCATCATCAAGATTTTTGGGTGTGATGGTGAGCGCCAGCGTCCCGCTGGTAAAGCAGGTGAACTTATACCAGTAGGGGTTCAGATCCTGGTAGACATTGCCGGTTCCGGAAGCACAAGGCGCCCTCACCGTACTATTCACGCAGGAAGGAACACTGGACTGGGTAAAAGTAGCACTGCCGCAGACGGGGAAAGCCGTTGCGGGCGTTTGTCCCAACGTAGTACAGGCTTGAGAAAGCGCAGGCATCTCCCGGCAAAGCATAAAGAAAAGCACCGATAAAACGCTAAGCAGTTTTTTAGACAGCATCCGAAACAAATTAAATTGGTGCAAGGGCCCCTGGGCAATATCAATCAATATGACGAAATGAAGAGAGCTATCGTTGCTTCATCATTGTATTAAAGTCTCCGCGGTTACAGCAAAAACCTATCCATTTCGGGAGAAAAGTTCCAAAATTGGGAATAAATAGCAAATATAGACGCCTCTTTTATACTGATAACCAATATACTATCTATTGGCATAGGTTTCGTATCTTTTTTAGCATACCTGAATCACCACTTTAGCCCCTAAACCTTACATTTAATAAAGAACAACCTTTTCCTAACATCGGCCATTACTAGACCAGCATAAAGATTGTTCTTCTCTTTTTCAATTTCAAGGTTTCTGAAAGATCCTTCCGAACTGAAGCGGAAGGATTTTTCTTTCTCCCACTCTTACAAATAATCCCTCATACGCCGGTATATATGGCGCATCTTTCACATTTTCCCCCTATTTTTGCCCTCCTTCGAGACGAACCGGAGGTTCGTTGTCCGAAGGATAATTCATTCACCCGGTGACCAAAAACGACTGTTTGCTGGTGAAACTTCTCTTTTTAGAATTTATTATTTTATGGACAAATTGATTTACTTAGTTCCCGTAATGGGCGCCATCGGTCTCCTCTACACATTCATCAAGTTTGCCTGGGTGTCCAAACAAGATGCAGGTAACGACCGTATGCAGGAGATCAGCCGCTACATTGCAGAAGGTGCAATGGCCTTTCTCAAGGCGGAGTGGAAGATACTCTCCTATTTTGTGGTCCTGGCGGCCATACTGCTGGCCTTCATGGGCAGCCGCAATCCCGATTCACACTGGTCGATCGCTATTTCCTTTATCCTTGGAGCTATCTTAAGCGCCACCGCCGGCTACATCGGCATGCGCAGCGCTACCAAGGCCAATGTCCGGACAGCACATGCGGCTCGTACCAGCCTTAGCCGGGCCCTGAAAGTTTCTTTCACCGGAGGGTCTGTCATGGGGCTGGGTGTCGCCGGTCTGGCAGTGCTCGGGCTGGGCGGTTTGTTCATTATCTTAAAAGCGATCTTCGCTCCCGGGGCGCCGGTGGATTCACCCGAGATGGTGCGGACTATCGAAGTGCTGACGGGATTTTCCCTCGGCGCCGAGTCCATTGCACTGTTTGCCCGCGTGGGAGGAGGTATCTATACAAAGGCAGCTGACGTGGGCGCCGACCTGGTGGGAAAAGTTGAAGCAGGCATCCCCGAGGACGATCCCCGTAATCCCGCTACCATTGCCGACAACGTAGGGGATAACGTAGGGGATGTAGCCGGTATGGGCGCCGACCTGTTCGGGTCTTACGTAGCCACGGTACTTGCCACCATGGTATTGGGACGGGAAACACAGTCTGACGACCAGTTCGGCGGCCTCGCTCCTATCCTGCTGCCCATGCTGATCGCAGGCGTCGGTATCCTCTTTTCCATTGTAGGCACTTTATTCGTCCGGATAAGTGAATCAGCGGAACTTAGTACTTCCGTCGTGCAGAAAGCCCTTAACATGGGTAACTGGGGCTCGATCATCCTGACCGCCCTGGCCTGCATCGGGCTGGTGTATTATGTGCTGCCTGAGACGATGGTGCTTCGTGGTACCGAATTCACCAAATGGGGCGTGCTGGGCGCCATTGCAGTCGGTCTGCTGGTAGGCACCCTGATGAGCATCATCACTGAATATTATACGGCCATGGGTAAAGGCCCCGTATTAAGCATTATAAGACAATCCGGCACCGGTCATGCCACCAACGTCATCGGCGGCCTGGCTGTAGGTATGCAATCCACCTTCCTGCCCATCCTGATCCTGGCTGGCGGTATCTGGGGTTCCTTTGCTTGCGCTGGTCTCTATGGAGTAGCTATCGCCGCAGCCGGTATGATGGCAACTACTGCTATGCAGTTGGCCATCGACGCTTTTGGTCCCATCGCAGACAATGCCGGTGGGATTGCGGAGATGAGCGAGCTGCCGAAGGAAGTACGGGAAAAAACAGATATTCTGGACGCTGTAGGCAACACGACGGCCGCCACCGGTAAAGGGTTCGCCATTGCTTCGGCAGCGTTGACAGCACTGGCCCTTTTTGCCGCATTTGTAGGGGTAGCCGGTATCCAGGGCATCGATATCTATAAAGCAAAAGTACTCGCCAGCCTCTTCGTAGGCGGCATGATCCCCTTCATATTCTCCTCCCTGGCCATCCAGGCAGTGGGACAGGCAGCGATGGCGATGGTGGAAGAAGTTCGCCGGCAATTCCGTACCATCCCGGGTATCATGGAAGGAACAGGCAAGCCCGAATATGATAAATGCGTAGCTATCTCTACCCAGGCTTCCATCAAAAAAATGGTATTGCCGGGTGCAATTGCGATCCTATCCCCCCTCGTCATCGGTTTCCTTCTGGGTCCGGAAGCGCTGGGCGGCTTTTTAGCCGGTGCTACGGTCAGCGGTGTATTGATGGGTATTTTCCAGAACAATGCCGGCGGCGCCTGGGACAATGCAAAAAAATCCTTTGAAAAAGGGGTAGAGATCAATGGGGAGATACATTATAAAAAATCCGATCCGCACAAGGCGTCCGTAACGGGAGATACTGTAGGCGATCCTTTCAAGGACACTTCCGGCCCTTCGATGAACATACTTATCAAGCTGATGTCCATCGTATCACTCGTCATCGCCCCTACCCTGGCGTCCATTTTCCATACGCGGGACGAAGTGAAGATCCATGTGAAGAAAGAAACTCCTGTGGCTGTGGTCAAGGCTGCAGAGGTTCCTATTGCCACCACCGCAACAAATTAACTATTTAACAAAAAAAATAGTTGGATTATCCGTAGGGATTTTTATCTTTACGCCTTCAAACAACGACACTAATCAGATCCAAATACCAAAAGTCCCGATGTTTCTACATGGGGGCTTTTTTTTTATTACCTTGTAGCAAAGCTTGTCCATGCCCCCTGCCATTCTCTACTATGCTATTCCCGGTTTCGTCCTTCTGCTTAGCCTGGAAGCCTGGTTCTCCTACAGGGAGCAGCGGCACCTCTACGAAGTAAAAGATACCTTCAGCAGCCTCGCCCTGGGCATCGGCAATGTGCTGACCAACCTCATCACAAAAGCCCTGATCTTCGGGCTTTTCACACAACTTTACCGCCTGCGGCTTTTCACCCTGGATGGCAGCCGTTGGCGGCACTGGGTACTGGCCTTTTTCGCAGACGATTTCTCCTATTACTGGTTTCACCGGGCCAGCCATCACATCAACTGGTTTTGGGCATCACACGTCGTACATCATTCTTCCAAACGCTATAACCTGGCTGCCGCCCTGCGGCAAACCTGGACCGGCAACCTCACCGGCGCCTTCATCTTCTGGTGCTGGATGCCCATCATAGGCTTCCATCCCGTCATTGTGCTCATGATGCAATCCATCAGCCTCATCTATCAGTTTTGGATACATACGGAAACCATCCAACGGCTGCCCGCTCCACTGGAATTTATCCTCAATACCCCCTCCCATCACCGGGTCCACCATGGAACAGACCTCGAATACCTGGACAGGAACCATGGCGGAGTACTGATCATATGGGACAGACTGTTTGGCACTTTTACGCCCGAACAGCAGCGGCCTCAATATGGGCTGACCCGTAACATCGGTTCTTTCAACCCGTTTGTCGTGGCACTTAAAACCTGGGGAGAATTATTCAGAAAAGCGGCTCGGTCAGGTTCATGGAAGAACGCCCTCCTGTACTTTCTCAAACCTCCCGGCTGGAGCCATGACGGTAGCAGCAAGACGACCCATCAGCTGAGAGAAGAGCATCACCCGCAGCAGTAAAGCATTGGATAAAAGCATTGGATATTTTTTAACATTGATTTACGAAAAATATCGTAATTTACGATCCAAATGTTTCTTTATGTCGACGAAGTATATCAAACCGACGGAAAGTGAGCTGGAGATCCTGCAGGTTCTTTGGGACAGGGATCTGGCAAGTGTCCGCGAAGTGCATGAGGAATTGGCAAAAAGCAAGGACGTAGGCTACACGACTACGCTCAAGCTGATGCAGATCATGCATGAGAAAGGATTGGTAAAAAGGGACGATTCCTTCAAAACCCACATTTACCAGGCGGCAGTCAGCAAGGAAAGGACACAAAAGCATCTGCTCGGCAAAATGATCAATTCTTTATTTGGCGGCTCACCAACGGAATTGGTGCTGCAAGCCCTGGGCAACCACAAAGCTTCCCCCGAAGAGCTGGAAGAGATCCAGCAACTATTAAATAACCTGAAAACTCAGTAAGAGCATGCACCTGCTTGCCCAATCCGCTTTAATGAGAGCGCTGGGGTGGTCTTTGCTGAACAGTCTTTGGCAAATGGCCTTTTTATGGCTGGTGTATGTTTTTTTTACTTATATACTCAGACGAACCTCCGCAGGCGTCCGTCATGGCCTGGCAGTCTTATTGTTAGGGACTGGCGCCGTCTGGACAGGCATCTCGTTCTTTAATACTTTTTTATCTGGAGACGACCCGGTACAGTCTTATCAACTGGGCATACCGTATTTCTCCCAGGTCCATTGGGCAGGCGCCACCCTCCTGGCGGGCCGTCAGCTTATAAATGAATCCATTCCCTGGTGCTCAACTCTTTATCTGCTGACATTGATCTTTCTTTTTGCCCGGTATGTCAAACAATATCTTTCTTCCAGACGGCTCATGCACAGGGGACTGTCAAAGACGGCGCCGGAACTGCGTGTCTTTACAGCCCAAACAAGCCACCGGATGGGCATAAAAAAGGAAGTGGGCATATGGCTCTCCTCCCTGGTGGAAGGCCCCGTTACCCTCGGCGCTTTAAAACCCATTATCCTCATCCCGCTGGCTACAGTAAGTAATTTGACCCCGCAGCAGGTGGAGGCCCTGATCCTGCATGAGCTGGCACATATCCGGCGTCATGATTACCTCCTTCACCTGTGGATCGCAGCCCTGGAAGTACTTTTCTTTTTCAACCCCTTTTCAAAATTACTCATCCGCAGCATCCAAAAGGAAAGGGAACACCGGTGTGACGATCTGGTCCTGCAATTCCGCTACGACCCGCATACCTATGTCTCCGCACTCCTGGCCCTGGCCAGGGGCACCCAGCGTGGCCCCCGGCTGGCGCTGGCAGCTGCCGGCAGCAATGACCGGCTCCTCCTGCAAAGGGCCAGAAGGATCCTTAAGCTGGAAAATGCCCGGGAGCCCCTGAGGGGAAGATCGCTGATATTCCTGTTCTTCACCCTGCTGATGACAGGGATGATGTTGTTCTCACCGGCTTTTTCAGTGGGCCGGACAGCAGAAACCCCGGTCCCGGAGATCGCCGCTTCGCAGAAAAAAGATCCGGAGACATCAGCCACAACAGAGATAAAGCTGATGACGTTTGCCTTCATCAACCTGCCCGTAAAAAATAAGCCGGAACCCCATTCTGCAAAAAAAACCACAAGATCCCACGTCCATGATAAAAAAGAAGCGGATGATCCCCCGGAAGATACAGATATGGACCAGGACCTGAGCGCACCTGAGGACAAAGACGAAAGCGACCTGGTGGGCTATGCCTCCATCGTCCAGGAAAATAAAAGAGATTATTCCATGGGCGCCCGGAATGCCGGGGCCGGCGTTCCTCCTCAGGATGAAGGATATGCTTTAGCAGTCCCGGCTCCCTATGTCCCCAATTCGAGCTTCTCCTTCCAGCCCATCCAGGACAGCACAACCCTCCCCGGAGAGCAGTATGTCTACCTGCAGCAAATGGCCACCCATCAGGTAGAGCTGGCTATCACCCAAATGAAAAAAGAATTGCAAATCCAGCTTAAGCTCCTGGAACATGCCAGCAACGAAAAACTCCCTGAATTGAAACAAAAACGGCAGATCCTGCTGGAACAGCTAAAACTGCAGCAACAATACCTCCAAAAACAGCAAGAGCTGCAAAAGAAGCTGGAAAGAGTTGGCAGAAAGAGAGTTATCGTAGTAATCTAAAGTAAAGAGCGCGCCCGCTGCCCCTCGCAAAACAAAAGGTCCAGGATGGATAGATTTGGGATAAAACCCGTAATCTCTTCAAATACCTGGCGGTAAACCACGGGACTCCCCCAATCTGTGTCCCGGATATTCTTTGGAACAAGCTTTCCTCTCCAGTCCAGCCAATCACCCTCATAATGCGGTCGCCAGGTCTCAGTGAGCAGCACCTGAACAGGTAATCCCAGGATCCGGCATGTCCATTCAAAACAGGCAAGATTCCAGTCCTTTAGAAAAACGAAGGGTTTACGATACAACTGCTCCAGCTCGTCACGATAATATTCAAACCAGGGTGAACGGCTATAACAGGCAAGAATCGTCTTCCAATGCTGATCCTGCCAGGAATAGGTGGTCGCCATTTTCACATCTTTCATCACCGTCTTCTGATCCCGCCCTTTCGCCAGGGGAATGCTGAGATCGATGCATCCCTGCGCCCCGGCAATCTGACAACGGTTGCGAAAACTCATTTTTTGATAGAATTCATATTGTTCAAATGTTATATTTGATGATTTATTTGAAATTTTATATAATATAACACTTGGAAAATACTGTAAATCAGTAATTAAATTCATTCAATTATAATTTAACTACACTTTGTTTAAGATAGGGTGAATAAATGGGCAAATGATCCATTTTCAGCGCTGTTTTTTATTTAATTAAATAATAGATAATAATATACAATTAACTTAAAACCATTTATTTAAACACTAATATCATTTCCTAATGATATTAGCTCTCAAAATATCCGGCTTTTGCGGCTTTTTGCGGCCTGCCGGCCAAACAATTTAGCAGAAAAAAAGCGACAAATTGAAAGGTACGAAATCCTCTACAAATCCCAATCACCCGCTCCCCTGCCTGTGAGATAGGTCAGCATCTCCAGCTCATCTTTCCGCCTCTCCTTTAATTCATCCAGATACTTTTTCCCCTCCGGACAATTCAGATCCCCCGTGGCCGGGTGGGTAATGATATAGCGGGCCTGGAAGTTTTCGGTATTGGCCGTCTCCTGAAATAGGAGGTCCTGGGGGAAAGCTTTACGATTGTACCGGACATGCAGACGGGTGAAAAAGGCATTCTCCGGACGGTCGTCTCGCTCATCCACGACATCCGCTCCAGACCGTCCTTCCATCCACCATACCCCTGCCTGTATCAGGTCCTGCCGGGAAGGGGCGCTGGCGACACAAGGGTCACATTTGAGATAAGTGCCGGGACTGACATCCCAGGCATATTCAAGCATCGTTACCGCCCGCCCTTCCATTTTCCATTGATGCTGAAAAAGATTGGCATAAAAATTCCCGAAATTGCTCTGTACAAATAAAGGGATGTTCTTACCGGTCGGCAGCGAAACGGTCCTGTAATTGGTGCATTCGATCCTCCCCCTTTTGCAAAAAGCGTATACGATCATATCCTGGTCGCCATCCGCATTGGCCATCCCCAGCCGGATGGGTAGCATGAACCTGGGAGAATTAAAAGATATCTGTATCGGCCGCAGAAAATTGCCCGGTAGCTTTTTCTTTTCCTCCTCATTTACTTTTACGACAAAGAATTTCAGGTTGCTCCTGATATAAGGTTCCAGCACTTCTTCGGCTCCTGCCGGGATCTTATAGCCATTTTCCGTCAACCAGGTTCTCAACCCCTGGGATTCTTTGGCGCTGAGAATAAGGATATCATATTCCCCCACCAGGTATTTGGCCTCTATCCGGACACCCAGGTCCTTTTTGCGGGCGGCGCCGTATCCCACCACGACCGTTTCGCTCAGGGCAACACCAGGCACGCGCCCTTCCAGCTTGTCATAAAAGACCCTTTCACAGGGGTTCTGATCATAATACTCCACCAGCCGCGGCTGGCTGTACTCATTCAGGGTCTTGAAGATCTTTTCATCGACCACTTTTATATCTCTTTCCTTTAATACGACAGGCACAGGCACCACCATGGCAAAATCCTTCAGATCGCCTTTAAAATCATTGTACATCGTGATGGTGCTCCTGTCCCCGTCATGTACGAGGATGACCTGGGAAGTCTTGTTTTTCAGTGTGCCGTCCGCCTTGCTGACATAAAATCCGCAGAATGCCATCGCATCATGGCTGATCATGGTGGCCAGGATTATCCATGCAGCTCTTTTTTGCAGGTTCAGACGCATATCCCAGCGGACAGGAGAAGATGACCAGGCAAATGGAGTGGCCTTGAATATTCTGTCCAGGAGAGGAACAAGAGGTGCCGCCATGACCAGGGCCCACATCGAAGTATTGTATTTCCATTCAAACGCAGCAAAATAAAAGGCTGCCACGGCAATCAGTGATGCCCAGCATATTCGGGCTATGGGATGGTTGGGAGAGGTCTTCGGATCGCTGATCATAAAAAAAGCAAATAATAACAAGCTGCCTGTCGTAATGGAATGCAGAAAATAGTCCATAGGCCATCCCAGCACATAGACCTGTCTCCACCAGGTCAGAAAAATAAATGTCAGGAGAAAGGCAAGACTGGTATCCAATTTCTGCACCCGGGTTACTACGATCGTCCCGAAGAGAATAATAAAAAAGAAAAGCACGACACTGCTCCCCCATTGCCCCGGAGACAGCCAGGCATCCCTGGTGATCAAAAGCGTAGCTATTATCCCAAAAGCCGAAGGATTGAAAATATGTTTACCCCGGATACGAAGGAAATATTTGGAAGCCACTGTCAGAAATGCCGCCAGTAAGCTGGTATACCAGTGGCCTGTCTTTAGCAAAAGACAAAGGCTCAAAGCGCTGATAGACGCACTTAAACCCCAGGAACGCCAACTGTCCCAGCCGGACCATTGCCCCTGCCGGAAAGCCTCCGCCAGATAATTAAAGATTATCGCGCCTCCGATACTAAGGAGATAATGGCTCCATTCGGCTGTCCATCCAAGGTATAACAGGCCATAGGTCAAAAACACAAGCTGGAAGAAGACCTGGAAATAGCGAGGGTCGTATGCATATCGTTGTGCTGGCATAGGTGTATTTTACAACAAGGATGCACCTATCCGGCCGATTGCATACGACCCTGAAAAAATATATGACCTATGCCCCAAGGGCCATCATTAGCGCAGTTTGGCGCCCCGGAGTTATTTTTCCCCAAACGAAGGGGCGCCAAACTACTCCGCCAGGCTGGGCCCCTGTTTGCGCAGCTCCTCCAGCTGCTTCTTGCCATATGCCAGCCGGGTGATCACCACAAATAGCACAGGCACGATAAAGATAGCCAGCGCCGTCGCCGATATCATTCCACCCAGCACGGTAAAGCCAATGGTATTACGGGCGACAGCACCCGCCCCTGTGGCGATTACCAGTGGCATTACCCCCAGGATAAAGGCCAGCGACGTCATGAGGATGGGCCGCAGACGCAGCTGCACCGCCTGCAGCGTAGCCGTAAGAAGCTCCACCCCTCTGTCCACCCGCTCTTTGGCAAACTCCACGATCAGGATGGCATTCTTTGCCGCCAGGCCGATCAGCGTGATCATCCCGATCTGGGCATACACGTTGTTGGTCAGCCGTGGAACAAAGGTCAGCGTCAGGATAGCGCCAAACATACCGATGGGCACCGCCAGCAATACGGAAAAAGGTACCGACCAGCTCTCATAAAGGGCCGACAGGAAGAGGAATACAAAGAGCACCGACAATGCGAAAATATAGACAGTGCTGGACCCGGACTCGATCTCCTGCTTACTGAGACCGGCAAATTCATACCCATATCCTTCGGGCAGCACTCGTGCGGCCACCTCCTGCAGGGCCTGGATGGCTTGACCACTGCTGTACCCCGGCTTGGAGCCTCCATTGATCTCCGCTGTACGGAAGATATTAAAGTGCGATATCAGCGGGGCGCTTTCCGTCAGCTTGTAGCTGACCACCGTGCTTAACGGTATCATCTGCTGATTGCTATTGCGCACATAGAATTGCCCGATACTGGATATATCGGTCCTGTAGATCGTGTCTGCCTGGGCCACCACGTGGAAGTTACGACCATAGATGGTAAAGTCATTGATATAGCTGCTTCCCAGATCCATTTGCAGGGTGGTATATACATCCGCCAGGGAAATACCCAGTTTTTTACACTTATCCCTGTCCACCGTCACCTGGAAGCTGGGCGTACGTGCCGTAAAAAAGCTGAAAGCCTGTCCGATCTCGGGCCGCTTGTTTACCTCGGCCACAAAACTGCGGACCACTCTTTCAAAGGTAGGCAGGTCGTCATTGCTCTGCCGCTGTTCAAGCTCGAAGGTAAAGCCGCCCGTCTGACCCAGACCGGGAATGGCAGGAGGCGAGATCACCACCACATTGGCTTCCTTAAAGACGGAAAAGCGTTTGCGCATCTCCGCCATGACCCCATCCAACTGGAGGCTCTTCTCCTTCCGCTCACCCCAGGGCTTCAACTGGCAGAAGATGGTGCCGCTGTTGGACTTGGTAGCGAAGGTGACGACATTCAAGCCTCCCAATGCCGCATAATGCGCTACGCCAGGGATACCGTTGATGACCTTCATCATGCTGTCCAGCACAACCAGGCTTCGGGCAGTAGAAGCCGCCTCCGGTATCTCATAGGTAATATATACACGGCCTTCATCTTCCGTGGGAATAAAAGCGGTAGGTTTTTTCTTAAAGAGGAACAACGCGCCTACAATGATACAGACCAGCAGGATCAGCGCATACGGCGCCCGTTTGATCCATCCCCGGACATTGTTCGTATAACGGACGGACACCCGGTGGAACCACTGGTTGAAATGAAAGAAGAATTTATTGAGTCCGCGGGATTCCTTCGTCAGATGCATCGGTTTCAGCAGCAAGGTACAGAGAGCCGGTGTCAGAGACAAAGCGACAAAGGCGGATATCAGCACCGAAATGGCGATGGTAATGGCAAACTGCTGATAAAGCCGGCCCGTAATACCGGGTATGAACCCTACAGGTACGAATACCGCGGCCAGGATCAGGGCTATCGCCACCACAGGACCGGAAATATCCTTCATCGCCCGGCTGGTGGCCTCCTTGGCCGAAAGTCCCTCCTCATCCATATAATGTTGCACCGCTTCCACCACCACGATGGCGTCGTCCACTACGATACCGATGGCCAGCACAAAACCGAACATGGTCAGCGTATTGATCGTAAAGCCAAGGGGAAAGAATAGAATGAAAGTGCCGATGATCGACACGGGGATGGCCAGTACGGGGATAAGCGTGGCCCTCCAGCTCTGCAGGAAGAGGAATACCACCAGCACGACCAGTCCCAGCGCTTCCAGCAGCGTGTCCACCACTTCGCTGATAGACACCCGTACAACGGACACCGACTCGAAAGGGACTACATAGTCCACTCCCGCGGGAAAATATTTTTTCAATGCATCCATGGCCTTGTATACACCATCAGCCGTAGCAAGCGCATTGCTGCCCGGCGCCTGGTATACCAGCAGATAGCTGGCCCTTTTCCCATCCACGAATGAGTTGCTGGCATAGCTGAACTTACCCAGCTGGATACGTGCTACATCCTTCAGATAGACGATCGACCCGTTCTGCGGATTGCTGCGGATGACGATGTCGCCGAATTCCTTTTCGGAGCTAAGACGGCTATTGGTAAATACGGTGTATTCAAAAGAAGAAGTAGGCAGCTGAGGCGGCACGCCTACAGAGCCGGCCGCGATCTGCAGGTTTTGCTCCTGTATGGCGCTTGTGACATCCTGTGAGGTAAGTCCCAGCTGAGCCATCTTGTCCGTCTTTAGCCATATCCGCATACTGAAATCATCGGCACGGGTAAATACATCCCCCACTCCCTTTACACGAAGCAATGCATCCCGCACGAAGATATTGGTATAGTTGTCGAGAAAGGGCACGCCATGACTTCCGTTGGGAGAATACATCGCCACCAGCATGAGGATGCTGGGGTTCCGCTTACGGGTGACGATACCCAGGTTCTTTACCACCTGCGGTAACGGTGGTGTGGCGATGCCTACCCGGTTCTGGATATCCAATGCGGCGATGTCCACATTCGTACCCACATCCA
>Ga0105240_10002645_pt1 | contig 28512 bp, 22 predicted proteins | sample KBSC54metaG_FD_80426 | JGI IMG/M metagenome (GOLD analysis project Ga0105240, IMG submission 80426) | Corn rhizosphere microbial communities from Kellogg Biological Station, Michigan, USA - KBS C5-4 metaG | ecosystem: Host-associated > Plants > Roots > Rhizosphere > Soil | place: Michigan, USA... | reverse complement strand
TGTGCAGGCCGGGCATGTCGTCCGCCGGACCGGTCGTGAACATCATCGTTCCGCCGTTGATGTCGGCCGCCGTGATGGTCAGCGTGTGCGTGTGCCCCTCGTTCAGGCCCTGGACCGCCATCACCGGATCCGCGCAGGCCATGGGCGTGGTCGTGCCCGCGCCACCGCCGGCGGCGCCGCCGCCGCCCGCAGCGCCGCCGTTCGCGCCGCCGCCCGTGGCGTTGCCGCCGGCACCCGTGCCCGGCGCGCCGGCGCTACCGGTCGTGCCGCCGTTGCCCTGCGCGCCGCCGCTGCCGGTCGTGCCGCCGTTGCCGCTGCCTCCTTGGCCCGCAGCACGGCCCCCGCCTCCCGCGCCGCCAGTCGCATTCCCGCCCGCCCCGCCCGACGCCGAACGGCCGCCCGTGCCACCCTGTCCGCCGCCGGCACCACCCGAGCCGGTCGTGGCACCTGCGCCGCCGGTTCCGCCCGCGCCGCCGGCCTTGCCACCTAGCGGGCCGCCACCCGAGCCGCCGCCGGTGCCCGCCTGTCCACCGCTCGCCGTCGCGCCGCCCGTGCCGTGACCGGCCGCGCCGCCGCTCGCCGCGCCGCCGAACCCCTTTCCCCCGGCGCCGCCCGAGCCGCTCGCGCCGCCACCGCCGTCGCTGCCGCACTCGGCCAGGCTCGCCAGCCCGCAGCCGGCGCCGGCCAGCAGCAGCGCCGACTTCAGGAATTGCTGTCTGTCCATCACCCTCGCGGTGGTTCGCTTCGACATGTGACCTCCCGGCGCCCAGGCCTCGCCAAGGGGTAGTCGTCGCGCCGTGCTTCGGTTACCGGCGTCTTGGTTGCCGGCGGTCTTGGTTGCCGGCGTTGGCCGACCCGCGCGACCGGCCTGCTAGACTCTGGACCTTCTTCGCAGACGGGTGAGGTCGATCGTGAGCGACGTGAACCGCAGAGACGCCCTGAAGATCATCGCGGCGACGGGCGCGACAGGAGCGGCCGCCTCCGCCGCGCTGGCCGGCTGCACCCCGCACGCGAATCAGCAGAAGGAGTCCCTCGTGAAGGCAGCAGGTCCCAAGGGCGCCGACGCCATCCTCTCAACCATGCACCTCGGATTTCCTTGGCAGACGCCGGACCCGTTCCTGTTCTGCGTGCACCACGATGATCGGTATCCCGCCGGCAACGACGTGATGGGGCCGGCCGCGTCGCTGGCCGGCCGCAACATCGGCCAGGACTTCGAGGGCAAGGACGGCTGGCGCATGTACCACGGCGAGGCGGTGCCCGGTTTCCCGCAGCACCCGCACCGCGGCTTCGAGACGGTGACCGTCGTGCGCCGCGGCTTGCTGGATCACTCCGACTCGCTGGGGGCGGGCGCACGCTACGGCGGGGGCGACGTGCAGTGGCTGACGGCGGGGAAGGGCATCCTGCACGCCGAGATGTTCCCGCTGCTGAACCGCGCCCAGCCGAACCCGCTGGAGCTGTTCCAGATCTGGCTGAACCTGCCGGCCGCCGACAAGATGGTCGACCCGTACTTCTCGATGCTGTGGAGCCATCAGATTCCGCACGCCGTCACGCACGACGAGGCGGGCCGCCCCACCGAGGTGACCGTCGTGGCGGGCCACTACGCGCCGGTGAAGGCGCCGCCGCCGCCGCCCCCGCCGAACTCGTGGGCCGCGCGCGCCGAGGCCGACGTCGCCATCTGGACCATCAAGATGGCGGCCGGCGCGACCTGGACCCTGCCGGCGGCGAAGCCCGGCACGAACCGCACGCTGTACTTCTTCCAGGGGACGAAGCTGCGCGCGGGCGGCCGCGACATCGCTCCCTCGCACGGCCTCGAGCTGCGGGGCGACGCCGAGGTGTCGCTGGAAGCAGGCCCCGACGAGATCGAGATGCTGCTGCTGCAGGGGCGGCCGATCGGCGAGCCCGTCGCGCAGTACGGCCCGTTCGTCATGAACACCGACGCCGAGATCCGGCAGGCCTTCGCCGACTACCAGCGCACCCGCTTCGGCGGCTGGCCCTGGCCCAGCGACGAGCCCGTACATCCGCGCGAGCAAGGCCGCTTCGCGCGCCACGTGGACGGCCGCACCGAGCAACCCGGGTGAGCCGGCGCTGCGGCTGGAAGGTTACCGGAGCATCAGAAGCTCACGGCTCTCCGTCGGTCTGGTCGTGCGCATGGGGAACTGCACGACGGCGCGATTCACCCCCGGCAGCAACCAGAGCTGTCGCCTGAGCGCCATCGCCGCCGCTCGCACCTCGATCGTGAGCCCTCGATTGGCCGCCAGCCCTTTCGTCAGGTGATCCACGTTCGACCCGACGGCCGGTCCGCCCGGCGCACTCGCGACCACGGTGGCGGTCGCCGGGATCTCTCGCCCGTCGACGTCGATCGCGACCAATCGCAGGGCCGCCGCGTCCGTCGAGCACCCCGCGCGCAGGCAGACGGGCGCCGCGGGCGCGCCGAGCCCGAACTGGACGTGCGCCTCGATCGGCCGCGGCTCGATCGCGGTGGCGATCACGTCCCAGGTACTGCCCGGAGCGATCGGTTCGATCACCGCCTGGCAGTCGGTGGCGTCCGTCCGTCGCCAGTGGCGGGAGGCATCGGCCGCCGCCGGCGATCCCGCGGAAGCGCCGGTGTCGCGCGCGCTCGCCACCGCCAGGACGCCCGGCGGCACGCAGCGTCCGTCCGGTCCGGTGGGAAGAATCAGCAGCCCCGCGCCCGTCCGGGCGATGCGCAGGACGATGTTCTCCATCGGCGCGACGAAGGTCGCGGTCGTCTCGTTCCCTGCCAGCGCGGCGGTCAGCCGGTACGCGCCGGGGGTGAGCTGATCGAAGTTGAACGTCCCGTCCCCGTGCGTGACCGCCGTGTCACCACCCCCGACCGGCACGATCGTCACGCGCGCCGGCACCAGCACGCCGTCCTCGTCCAGGACCCGACCTGACAGCGCCACCGTCGCCGCGAGCACGACGTCCAGCCCGTCCTCGACATCGCCCGCCACCGCGATCACGTTGTCGCGCTCCCCGGCGAGGTAGCCGTCCCGGCTGACCGCCTCGAGCCCATAGCGCCCAGGTGGCGCATGAATCTCGAACGTGCCGTCGTCGTGCAGCGCGACTGACGCCGCGTCCCCGTCGGCCCCGTCGCCGTCGCCGTCGTCGTCGCTCTCGGCCGTGTCGTCGCCGTCGTCCGTGCGGAAGAGACGAAGGACGAAGAAGGCGCGGAAGCCGCTATCCGGTGGCAAAGGAACGTCCTCGGATGCGCTCGCCGGGTCATCGCTGACGTCGACCGCGTCGCCGGCGGGATCGTCCTCGTCCTGCGGCGGATCAGAATCCGCGGCGATCCCCGAGCGCCCGAACGTCGCCTCCTCCGTCGCCTCCTCCGCGCCGCCCTGGGCGAACGTGACGACCCCCTCCTCGGCGCGCCGTGCGCGCCACCCGCGTACGACCTCCGGGGACAGCCGCAGCCGGCCCCGCCAGCACGCCAACCCTGGCCGTCGCGCGCACCCGGCCGCGCCCACGGCTGGCAGCGGTTCGCGGCGCCGAGAGATCGGGGCGGTCGGAGTCGTGGCCGTCGCGTCCGGTTCCGGGACCTCCGGCAGGGGCACCGCCACGTGGCCCCGGCGCGCCCTGACGAGCGACCCCGCGCCGATCAGCAGTCCCAGCAGAATCGCCGAAAGCGTCCCCAGCAGGAAAACGCGCACGATCGCAGAGACACCGCCTTCGCTCCCGGGTTCCCGGCCCGCTCGCCGCGTTCACGCCGGAGCTCCCCGGCGCCCGCCCCTGAAAATCGGCCTCCGCGAGAAATCGACACGCCTCCTTGACCTGACCGCCCCCCGCCTCTATCTTACGCCGGCCTCGAAACAAGCGGTCGTGGCGGAACTGGTAGACGCGCCAGATTCAGGTTCTGGTACCCGCAAGGGTGTGGAAGTTCAAGTCTTCTCGACCGCACAAATCTAGGTACTTACGCGGGCGGTGAGAGGGGAAAGCCCTCAAGCCGCCCGCGGGAACTTTTTTCGAGTTCCCGCAGCGCGCCCGACTGGTGAGCGTCCGCGATTTCTTCGGGGTCGCGCGTCTTGACGCTCCGTCGTGGTGAACGACTCGTGGCCGAGCGCCGCCGCAATGAGGGCGCCCGTCGCCCCCGCCGTCATCGCGAGGCTCGCGTGCGTGCCTCGGAGGCCGTGGGAATAGACGGTCGGGACGCCGGCCGCCCTGCAGATGCGCCGCGCGTGGCGGAGCACCGTCTGCCGGTTCGCCTTCGGTCCGAACAGGCGATCCGTCGGCTGCATGCCGTCGGCGATGCGCCGAAGGCATGGCTGCAACCGTTCCGGCACTCGTAGGCATCGGATGCCCGCCTGCGTCTTGGCGTCGGTGATACAGAGAATCCGCCCCTCGTCGTCCAGGTTGCGCACGATCCGGCCTGCGATCTCCGAGGCCGCATCCCCATCAGCAGCGCCATGACGCGGCCCCGCTGGCGGGCACATGTTCACTGGTTCGCACGCGCTGATAGAGGCATCAGGGAAGGCCAATCTACTTCGTCTCTCGGTCGATGAAGTCGCGAAGAAAAATGAGAGGTACGCCGTAGTGCGCACACACTTCGGGAAACGAGGTCCCAGCGCGGCGCTTCCGATCCTCGGCTACGCACACCGCGCCGCGGATCTTGGCCATCGCGATCACCCACGCATCGCCGTCCGATCTTGCCTGCGGCTTACCCTTGCGGGTCAACTCGGGAAACGACGCTGAGATCTGTTTGAAGAGGTGCTGCACGTCGGTCTCGTGCGCCTGGAAAATGTCGTCCTTCCTCTTCCTGACCCACTTTACGAGTGGGGACTGACCCTTAGCATCGAGCTCGACCAAGACTTCTTCCGGTGCAATGACAATTCCAGCGTCGACTTGCTCGTCCATCCAGGTCCAGAAGGTGGCGAACATCGGCAGATCCAACCGGTATGTGTCGCCGGCAAGAATCCACGACGAAGAGTCGACGCAGTAGAGCGGCACCGTCAACTCGCCTTCAGGAGATCTTCGGCCAGCCGCGATTCGAGCTTTCGCGCCGTGTCGGCCTTAACCCCGAGGAGGTCGCACACCGACGCCAGGGGAATGGCATCGGCGTGGAAGGCGTCGAACACCCTTTCGAGGTAGGGACGTCCGAGATCGTGGATCTTGAGGGTGTAGAAGTCGGGCCCTCCTTCTCCTTTGTGCTCGATCTTCTCGAACTTCTGGCCGAACTGGCTCAGCCAGCGCGCGTATGCATCGCGGCTCGCAAGTTTCTCGTCCACCAGCCGGAGATATGCCGCCTGAACGCTGGTCCCAAAGTCGGCGGCTAGCCTCTTGAGATCTTCTGCGCTCCAGGTCGTTTGGGGGCCCTCTGGCGCCCTCCCCCGCGCGAGCCTGTGAGAACGCAACTCTTGCCCGGGAATGAGTGTCCGCGCGGCTACCTCGTTGCAAAATCGCTCGATCTTCGGGGCGTGCATGGACGAGAGGGAGGAGACCCCCCCCTGCCGAAGGAGCGCGTGGGCGAGTTCATGAAGGAGGCTGAATACTCTCCTCGCAGGAGGATCCGCGCCATTGATGACGATGGCCGGGCCGGCGTCCGCAGCGATCGTGAACCCGCTCATCTCCTCGGGTGGAACATGTCGCGCGACGAAAACGAGGATTCCCTTGCTCTCGATGCGACGGCGCCACCAGGCGAAGGCCTCGCCCACGTTGTGCCAGGGCTTAGGAGACCCACTTGGTGCCCCCAACCAGGTGCGGACCTCTCGTGCAGCGACCGCAGGCGCGGCCTCCAGGGTGAGCCGCAAGTCGAGTTGAGGAAAAGGCTGTTCGAGCTCTCTGCTGAGATCGATTGCCGCGTCCCTGGTGGCGCGAGTGCGACGAACCTCCGCTAGCAGTGCCGGTCAATAGGGCTCCTGAGCGTCGCGCCCGCGGTAGTCAGGGGGAAGCGCCGGCTCGTCTGGCGGCGCGTCGAGGTACAGCGTGCCCAGTGCTTGGCCGTAGAGCTTGCCGAGCTCTCGCGCCTGTTTCATCGTCGGGCGGGCATCGCCCGACTCCCATGTCGAGAGCCGCTCCCGAGGCTGCTTAAGTCGGCGCGCCGCGGCGGCCAGGGACAACCCAGCCTGTTCCCGCGCCCAGACAAGGAGCGCCGGCGTGATCATCGCCTCGACTCGCCGCGACGCCATTGTCCTAGTTTCGCACGCCCTCGACGCCAGTCACACAGACTCGCTTGATGGGCACCTGCAATGCGTTCGCGCGTCGCACCGTCACTTCGCGAGCCTCTCCATCGCCTTCCCGAGGTTCTTCTTGATATCCGCCTTCGCCTGCTCGAGCGTCCGCCTGTGCATCGGGCGGATGTTCAGGCTCTGACCGTCCGTCGAGATCTCGAGCGGCGTCTCGGGCGTGATGTTCAGGAGTTCGAGGATCGGCTTGTCGATGATGACGCCGTAGCTGTTCCCGATCTGCTTCAGGTTCTTGACCATGGGCCGTTCCCACGAAGTTATCACGAACGGCCGTCCTGCCACCCACTTCCCGCCACAAGCTCCGCCATCACTGCCGAACGAGACGACGCGGGAGCTTTCCTCGGCTCTCAATTCCAAGCCACTCGGACAGTTTCACCGGCCTACCCTCGCCCCTCCGGAGATTCAGGTTCTGGTACCCGCAAGGGTGTGGAAGTTCAAGTCTTCTCGACCGCACAGCAATCCGTGAATTTCTCGAAGGGCGCAGAAGGCGGCGGCGCGCTTCGAGGCGGGTTGGAGTCAGCTTGGAACCCGACGCACCCCGGGCGTCGTCTCATCGGCGCGAACGCCGGCGACGCTTACGTCCGTATGGTATCCGGCGTAGCCTCACCCAATGAAACCCGGTGCGGCGCCTTGGAGCGCTTGGGTCTGTGTTCTCGCGCTCGTCGGGTGTGGGTCCGGTAGCGCGCCGGGACCGGACGCCGCTGCATCTTGCTGGCAGGGGATGGCGCCGGTCCCCCAGGTTCAGCCGATCTTCACCCAGGTCGGTGAGCTGACGCCGGGGCCCGATGGCCAGACCGCGTCGCTTGCGATCTCGCTGCCAGCCGGTGGTGACAGGTTCGCGCTGCGGATATCGGACGCCGGCGGGGCGCCGGTGTGCGTACAGCTCGATTCGGTGCTGGATCCCGCCGGCGCGGCGTGGGTCACGTCGACGGCGGGCGACTGGGGACCGTTCTGTGTCGACTGTCCGCAGCGCGTTTCCGTCGGGATCGGCCACGGGTTCTTCGTGCTGCCGAGCAACGATCGGCCGCCCCCCTGGCCGGGCACCCTGCAGATCACCGCTGGGCTACGAGATTGTGCGACGCTGCTGCCAGGGCCATCCGGCCAGCCCACGCAGCTGCAGGTCGAGGGCTGGCTTCCGGACGCGATCGCGCCTTCCCGCGGGGGCGTCATCTCGCTGGGGCTGGCCTTCTTGCGGCAGTCGCCGCTCGCCGACGAATCGGCCCGGCAAGCGGTGCTGCCCGAGACGCTGCAGCTGGTGAACGATCTGCTCGCCCCTGGCTCGCTTCAGGTCGTCGTGGCGCGCACGCGGGTGGTCGATACGGCGACGGGGACCATCGAGCTGTCGCGCGGCGACGACGGCCCGCTGGACGCGCTGTTCGCGCAGGTCCTGGGCGGCGACGGCTGCGCCGCGCCCGCCGACGAGGGCTGGGTTCCGGTGGTGTTCGCGGGCTGCCTGCGCGTCGTCGATCCGCTGCAGTCGACCACCAGCGAACCGGACGGACTGACCCCGGGGATACCCGACGGGTTCCCGCCCGCCGGGCGTGCGCACGGCATCTATCTGAAAGGCCAGAGCTGCCAGGTTGGGACGGCGCCGATCGCCTGGAGCGCTTCGATGCTGGCCAAGCTGCTCGCCCACGAGCTCGGGCACTACCTGGGCCTCTACCATTCGGTCGAGGCTGACGGGACCGTCGATCAGCTGGCGGACACCGACGAGACGAACCTGATGTACTACAGCCCACTCACCGTCGCGGCTCCCTCGTTCTCGGCGAGCCAGTTCCAGGTGATGCGGCGTCATCCCGCCATTCGCTGGAGCCCGACCGACTGAATCGACTGGACCTCCGACGTATTGGCGCGGTTCACCCCAGCTCGTCCACCGAGCAATAGCGTCCGATCAGCGCCAGCAGCTCCGGCCGCGACTCGCGGTGAAACTGCGCGATCAGCGCCTGCTTGGCCGCGGGGACGCTGGCCGCCACCTGTCCCAGCAAGCTGATCAGCAGCCCGCGCACCTGCGGGTCGGGCTCGCTGGTGAGCACTTGACCGGTCGCGGCCACCAGGGCATCGGCGACGCCGTCGCCGGCCACCTGGACTCGCTCGGTCAGGCTGGCGACGATGGCGCGTCTCACGCTGGCGTCGGGCTCGACGCGCAGCCAGGCGAGCAGCCGCGCTTCCTCGCGTGTGTCCTCGCCGCGACGGTAGGCCTCCGCGGCGTGGATGCGCACCTGCGCCGCCGGATCGTGGGTGTACGGCTCGACGTCCGCCAGCAGCGCGCCGTCGCCGCTGTTTCCGACGGCGTCCAGATCGGTCAGCACCTCGTCGGCGGGGGGTTGGCCGCGCAGGCGGCCATCCAGCTCGCGCCGCACCTGGACTGCCAGGGTGGGATCGGTCGTGGCCGCATTCCGGCCCAGCGTGCCGAGCGCCAGCAGCGCGCTGCGCGCCACGTCCTGGCCCCCGACGTCGCCGCCCCGCTCACGCGCCTGCGTCACCAGCGCGTCGACGGCCTGCTGCGAGGGGTGCGGGACGTCGGCCAGGGCGACCGCCGCGCGCATGCGATCGTCGCTGGCCAGCCGGGCATCACGCACGCCCTGTGCCAGCGCGCGCTGCGCCTCGGGGGTGCCTGTGCGCTCGAGGGCAAGAAACAGCGGCGCGTGCACCTTCGGATCGATCGCGCCGTCGCGCAGGGCCGCCATCAGCTCGCCGATCGCCTCCGGACGCCGCGCCAGGTAGCCGGCCAGGGTCGAGACGGCGGCGTTCAGGCCTCCCTTGCCGGCGCCGAGGCGGCGCTGAAAGTCGGCCAGGGCCGCTTTCGGCTCCATGGCGGCCAGCGTCGCATCGGGCTCTTTCGGCTGCGGTGGGCCCACCTCGCCTTGCGGGCCGGCCTCGGAGATGAGGCGGAAGTGGAAGCGCTCCGGCGCCAGGTCCACCAGGCGCGCCAGCGGCGGGCTGTCCACGCGCGCGAGCTGGATCGTACCGGTCATCTCGGCCAGCAGGTGGCCGTCCAGCGAGACCTTCAGGTGATCGTCGGTCGACAGCGAGGTCAGCCAGCGTCCCGTCTCGTCCAGGGTCGCCTGGGCCCGCGAGTTGACGATCTCGGCGCTGGGACCTGGCGCCGGCAGATGGAACGCGGCGTAAAGGAAGCGGTGCCGCGAGATCGTGTCACTTCCCCCGTCGGTGGCGGGTTCGATTCGATAGTGCGCCTGGTAGCTGCCCAGGGTGTCGTCCTGTCGCGCGGTCCACTGTCGAACGGGCGCGCCGGGAAGGACGATCTCCATCGATCGCATCAACGCCTCGAGCTGACCGCGCACGCGCTCGTTCGACCGCGGCGCGAAGGCCAGGCCCTTGAAGCGACAGTCACGTCCCACGTCGATGAGGAACGGCTCCCCGAACGCGGCGGTCAGCTCCGGCGTCGGTGTCTCCGGGCTTTGCTCGAGGGCGACCTCGTCGAGGGCCGCCCCCACCAGCCAGCCGGCGCCCCGTCCCTGAACGACGTTCCAGTGCATGACGGCGTCGAGCTTCAGGTGATGATCGGCGTTGCCCGCGACGGTGTCGGTCAGGGCGTGCACGCGGAAGGCCAGGGCCTCACCGGCGCGCAAGTAACAATCGAGGATCTTCGCTTGCGGCACAGGCCCCTCCGGCGCCGGCGCGGCCGGATGCGGGCGGCGAAGCAGCGCCCGACCGCCCAGCCCGAGCGCCGCGCCGCCCAGCAGGACGGCCAGGATGCCGAGGCTCCGTTTCGTCTTCATTGCAGGGTGGCCGTGTACTGCCGGTGCAGCAGCTTGTACGGGTAGTTGAAGCCGTTGAACGTTGCGATCGTGTAGTCCTCGACGGTGTTCCACTTGAAGCAGGGGTACTTGACCTTGACGCCCGCGATCTTCTTCTTGCAGATGTCGGGCTCCTGCGCCTCGAGGACCAGCCGGAAGTCGATGTCCAGCGTGCTGATCGACAGGTCGGCGTCGACGTCGACCGACATGTCCAGGGCCAGGGGCGCCGTGCTGCGGGGCATGAGCCTCAGCGTGGCGGAGCCGCCGTCTTGCGGATTGGTGTTGACGCCCACGACGGTCGCGTCGCACACGACGCTGGCGCGGAATCCGACGTCGCCGAGCGACGCGCTGGCGCTGGCATCCAGCGAGGCATACGGGCGCACCGCGGGCGTCAGCGTGGTGGGGGTCAGTGTCATCGTCTGCGCGATCCCCGCGCTGCCGCTGAGGCAGAAGGACACCTCGACGGGAACGATCAACGCGGCGAAGACGTAGCGCTGGCAGTACTGCTTGGAGAAGTCGATGTTCTTGCCGTAGCTGATCGCGCCGCCGCTGGTGCCGTAGCCAAACAGCTTGCTGCCCATCAACGTGACCCCGGTGTCCAGCGACGCGACGGCGGGGGTGACGGTGGACGAGGCGGTGGCCCAGGCCTCGAACGCGCTGAACCGGCCGAACAGCCCATCGATGCCCAGCTTGACCTTCTGATCGGCGGTAGCGCCGGAGAGATCCAGATCGTTGTGGCTGTACGCGGTGAAGTCGGCCTCGATCGCGCTCTTCGAGCCCCAGGTGACGCTGTAGTCCTTGTCAGCGTTGTAGGCGTTCGCCAGCGAGGGCGGGGTGGACGCGATGACCAGGCGAACGGGGAACAGCTTGCAGTTGTCCAGCCGCCCGTCGGTCCCGGCGGACACCGGATCGCCTTGTTCGGCGAAGGGGACCGCGGCGCACACGCGGATCAGGAACTTGTCGGCGCCGTACCAGGGGCCGCCAGGCGCCAGCAGCGCGCGGGTCGCGGTGGGCAGCGCCAGGTTGGCGTTCGACGTGATGACCTGGCCGGGGCGCAGCGTGCTGATGGGCGCCAGCATCGAGTCGACGTTCACGCCCAGCGGTTGAAAGCCCACGTTGCTGTCGTCCGGCTGCGCCTGCACCTCGTAGGTCAGGCTGATCGGCGCGGGGAGCACTCCGGCCGCGACGTCCTCGTCGCTCTGGCCGTACGCGCGCAGCTCCGTCTGGACAGCGAGCGCCCCGCGGAGGGATTCGGTCTGGCCGGCCGGCACATCGGGAGCGGGCGTCACGGGATATGCGACCACCACCGACGTGCTGGGCTGCACGCCGGTCAGCGCCACGTTCAGCCCCGGCGACGGCTTCACCACCAGATCGACGGCGCAGCCGGTGGTGTCGGCGCCGGTCGCCGGGTCGACGATGTGGCACTTCTGGTTGATGGGGTTCATCTGATCGCGTTCGTTGAACACGAGGATCTTCTGCGCAGCATCCTGGCCCGTGACGTCCTCCACCAGGTCGACGATCAGCTGGAAGTTGAACGTGCGCTCGGGACCGCCGTCCAGACATTCGGGCGGCACGACGGCGTCGAACTGGGTGAACTGCTCCGTGCCGTCTCCGCGCAGGTGGACCTGCGCCCCTTGCAGGATGCAGCTGTGCAGGTTCTGGAGATCGTCGTCGGTGGCGTCCACCGCGGGCTTCTCCATCAGTCCCAGCGTCACCTGCACGTCCTTCTCGACGCCCTGGCTGATGGCACCGAAGGTCACCGAGATGGGATGATTGACGTAGACCGCCGAACCGGACGCGCGATCAGGGACCAGGCTGGACACGAAGGTCCTGATCACGCCGCCCCCGCTGGCGCCGCCGTTGGCCGTGCCGCCGCCGGCCCCGCCGTTCGAGGTCGCGCCGCCGGCGCCTCCGTTGCACGACGGGGCGGGCACAGGCATGGGGTCGGAGTCACAGGCTGACACTCCCAGCGACGCGACCCCGACGAGAACAAGAAGCGACCGAGAAGTCGACATGAACGCCCTTTCTCAATGAAGCAATTCCCGGAATGATCCCGATGAGCTCGCGGTGCGAGTTTCGGCCGGACGCACATCGTCGGACGCACCGCAGTGCTTGAGGCGAGACTCCGTCGGGGCGCGACGGCCGAGGCCCTCACGCCTTCATGTTTCGAAACCCATACCCGGGCGCCACGGCCGGCGTCCTCTTGCTGGTAGAGGCGAATGCCTGCGGCGGCGGCGCGTGCGAGACGACGAGGGCGTCGGTCGACTGAGCGTCCGGCTAGGGGCAATGCCGTTCACTCAAGCGCCAGGACGCCAGGACGCTGGCTTTTCACACACCGGGTTTCGGCTGCCCTCCCGCGACCTTGCCGGCCTAAGTGAACGGCATTGCCGCTAGGGGCTGCTGGCGCCGCCTGCTCCGGTGCCGCCGGTGGATCCGCCGTTGCCGCCGTTGCCGCCGTTGCCGCCGTTGCCGCCGTTGCCGCCGACCATGGACACGCCGGTGTCGTCGATCCGGAATGCCGCCAGGTCGGTGCCGACGATGACCGGTCCGGAGTATGTCGTCCTGGTCGCGGCCAGGACGTCGGCCGGGGTCGGAAACGGAATGCCCGCGCTGGGGAGCCCGGACAGCACGATGTGTGAGTAGACGGCGAGCTTGGGCTGGGCTGCAGCAAACAGCCTGCCGGCGTCCTCGGGCGAAATGTGGTGTGCCAGGATCGCCGCGTAGGCCGGGTATTGGTCGATCAGCGCCGTGGGGATCATCGCCACCTCGTGGATCAGCAGGTCGGCGTTGTGGGCGGCTTGCTCGACGTTCGTGCTGTAACGCGTGTCCCCCGAGATTACGACCGTGTGGGCGCGGTACGTGATCTTGTAGCCGCGTGCAGGCTTGACGAGCTCGCCGTGATCGACGTCGAACGTCGAGACGGTGACACCGTTCTGGCAGTAGACGACGCCGGGATCGACATCATGCGCCTCGTACTCGATGCCCTCGATGGGATTCATTTCGTCGGCCAGACGGATTCGTCGGTCTTCGGAGAACGCGTTCCAGAGGTTCGCCATCATGGCCTCTGTGCCGGCTGGGCCGAAGATGACGAAGGGGGTCTTCCGGCTGCCGAACGGCGTCTGGATCCAGCCGCTGGACCAGAGATCGGGCAGCCCGTTGACGTGATCCGAGTGCAGGTGGGTCAAGAAATGGGCACTGATGCTGCCCAGGGAAATCTGCTTCTGCCACAGACGGATGGGCGCCCCGCGACCGATGTCGAAGACCAGCCTCAGTCCAGCGGCCTCGACCAACGTGCTGTTTCCAAACCGATCGGACGCCGGGATGGGGCTCCCGGTGCCGAGCAAGGTGACGGTCATGGTTCCGTCACCTGCGTCCGCCCCGCTCATCTGGCCGTTGCCACCGCAACCGTTGGTCGGTGGGACCTCGCCGTTGCCGCCGGGGGTCCCCGCCGCGCCGGCAGCCCCGTCGAGCGCTGTGGCGCCGCCGGAAGCCGCGCGGCCTCCCCCCTTGCTGCTGCAGGCGGACACGGCCAGCGCCCCCACCATTGCCATCGTCCACGGCCTGGAACGCCCCATGTTCATGTTCTCCTCCCCAGCCAAGAGGCAACTTGCGAACTGCCCCGACAGCGGGCGGTTTCAGGTTACCTGACATTTGACGGGCATGGCAAACGGAACTTCTCCCTCGCCCTCCTCGTCCCTCGAGCCTGGCGAGGGGGGCGGACCTGGATCGAGGAACCAAAGGCGTGCGACGATGGCGCCCGAGGAGGCCCGATGATCATCTTCTTCGGACAGGCGGAAAACGACGACATGGGGGCGTGGCTGAAGTTCGTGCAGAACTTCTTCAAGGAAGGCGGCGTGCCGAAGCCCTTCCATCGGTTGACCAAGAACTGTTTCCTCGACCTGCCGCCGGGGAAGGAGAAGTTGATCGTGTGTGGCCATGGGGAGCAGAGGTCCCTTGCCGACATGGGCCCGGTCGAGTTCGCCACGAAGCTGTGCTTCTTCGGCCTGACCAACACCCGGTTCGAGTCCATTCATCTCTTGAACTGCGGGGTCGCCTTGCAGACGCAGCAGAACGGCGTGGTCGAGAACTTCGCGCGCGCCTTCAAATCCCGCCTGGCGCAGATTCCCGAGACGCAAGGGATCAAGATCTACGCGCCCAGAGGACAAGTGGTCTGGGAACCTCAGTGGAAGACCATGAACGGCCAGAGGTTCATGGTCGCGACCGGCGTGGGGGTGCAGACGCAAGAGCGCGAGTACCCGTTCCCGGAAGGGATGCTCCTCGTCCTCTAGCCATCCGCCCGGGCCGGATACCTGAGGCGCGTGGTCTCGGGGCGTTCTCGCCACGAAAAAAGTTCGCACAGGCAGGCCGGTAGCACGGTCCTCACGCAGAAATCGCGCGATTCGACGTGATTCCAGGCCATTTCTCAGGCATGAATCGTGTACCGCGGTGCTGACGTGACATTGCCGGAGTTCTTGTCCCCTCTCTACGAGAGCCACGCGCTCGACCAAGTCGACTCGTCACTGGCGGCGCTCGATCAGCACGCGAACATCCTGTGGGTGAACGAGGGCTGGAAGCGGTTCGCGCTCGCGAACGGTGGCGACGCTTCGCTCGAGCGGTTTCCGAGCTACCTGGACGGCATCGGCGGTCCTCTGCGCGACCACTTCCAGCAGGTCCTGGCGTCGGCCATCACTTCGGGAGAGGTGTTCCAGCTCGAGTATCACTGCTCGACACCGGACACCATCCGCGAGTTCCGCATGCGCGTGTTGCCGTTTCCACCCGCCGGCCTGCTGGTCGAGCACACCCCGATCACGGCGTACGCCGCGCCGGCGGGAGAAGCGGCGATCGAGGCCGTCTTTCTGGACGAACATCAGCAGATCCATCAGTGCAGCAACTGCCGGCGCGTGCGCAAGCCGACCTCGGACGGCATCGAGGTCTGGGCGTGGGTTCCAGAGTGGGTCGTGCGCAGTCACCCGCAGACGAGCCACGGGCTGTGCACGCCCTGCAGGGGCTACTATTATCGGCGGCGACCGAGGAGGGGGGCGTGACGGCGCTGCGGATCTTGGTCGTCGAGGATGACCGGAACAGTCGTGAGGCCTTCGTGGAGCTGCTGGGTGGGGAGGGCCACGAGGTCGATGCCTGCGCGCGGGCCGACGCCGCGCTCGCGCGGCTGGAGAAGGCAACGTACGACGTCTTGCTCACCGATCTGGTGATGCCGGGAATGACGGGCCTCGACCTCATCGCGGCGGCACGCGCCCGCCAGCCCTCGCTTCGGTGCTTCATCATGACGGGCCAGCCTCCCCAGCAGGTTCCCGGCGTCGTGTGGATCGGCAAGCCGATCGCCCTCGATCGGTTGCTCGACTCACTGGCCACGCTGCCGACCGAATCGTGAGGATCCTTTCCCGCGCGCTGTGACCGCCCCGGGCTGAGCGGGCAGCGGTGACGGCTTCGCTTCCCCATGTCACCTGGTGCGGGGGAGGCGGTGGTTGGCGCTAGTCTTCACGCCTTCCAAGGAGGCGAGCGCCACGATGACGACCGGGAGCGACATTCTTCAGACCATATGGGGCAGCGGCCAGTCGCTGGGACCGCTGGCCATGGCCGTGCGAGCCGGCGCGATGTTCTTCATCGCGCTGGTGCTGGTTCGCGTGGGCGGCGCGCGCACGTTCGGCAGGCGGTCGTCGTTCGACAACGTCGTCGTCATCATGCTGGGCGCGATCGCGGCGCGGGGCGTGGTGGGCGCGTCCCCCTTCGGGTCGACCGTGGCAGCATCGGCCGCGGTGGTGGGACTGCACCGGCTGATCGGCCGCCTGTGCGTGACCCAGCACTGGCTGGCCAGGCTGGTGCAGGGCCAGCGCGTCGTCATCTACCGCGGCGGTCAGATCGTGCACAAGAACCTGGAACGAACCGGCATCAGCGAGGAGGATCTGATGGAGAGTCACCGCCTCGAGCGCAAGCTGGACCGGCTGGCCGCGGACGAGACGGCGTTCCTGGAGCGCAACGGCCGCATCAGCTTCGTCGTTCCCGAGCCTGCCGGCGCGGCCGCCGAGGATCGTCAGGGGAGCGAGAGCCGCTGACGGGGCCGGCGCGCCGCTTCACCAGCCATACGCCCAGCGCCACCGCCATCAACCAGAGGTCGGTCACGCTGGCAGGGTCGGCCGCGCCGGCCAGGGCACAGCCGCTGGACCCGCCGCCACTCCCGCCGGCGCCGCCGCTGCCGGTGGAGCGACTGCCGCCGCTGCCCGTCCCTGACGTTCCGCTGGCGCCACCGGAGGCGGAAGTCGCATCGTGCGCGGCGTCCATGCCCGCGTCGTTGACTCCGCTGCCCGGCGCACCGCCGCTGCCCTTCGCGCCGCCGGTCCCGCTGGCGCCGGCGGTTCCAGTTCCCGACGCAGACACGCATCGCCCGTTCACGCAGGCCATGCCGGACCCGCCACACAGCTCGGCGTCGGTTCCGTTGTCGATCACCCCGTCGCAATCGTCGTCGTAGGCGTTGCAGGTCTCGACCAGCGGCGACCCGGGCACGCAGGTGGCGGTGCAGGTCGCGGCGGAACGCTGGCACCAGCCGGTCCCGCAGGTCGGGCGCACCCCCTCGTCCACCATCCCGTTGCAGTTGTCGTCGTAGCCGTTGCACACCTCGGGCGCCCCCGGGTAAATCGCGGCGCTGAGATCGTCGCAGTCGCCCTTGCAGTCCCCGAAGCCGGCGCTGGGGGCGCAATCCATCTTCGTGGTGTGACCGGTCACGCCGTGCCCGTCACCGTCCTTGTCCTCGCAGTAGACCTGCATGACGACGTTGTCGTCCACCGCGCCGTTGCAGTCGTTGTCCTTGCGGTCGCACAGCTCGGGCGCGCCCGGATGGACCGTCTCGTGAAAATCGTCGCAGTCACCGGCCATGGCGGCATACCCGGGCGGCATGGTGCAGTCCTGGCGCGGCGGGTACGCGGGATCGTCGGTGCCGTAGCCGTCCGCATCCTCGTCCATGTAGTAGGTGTGGCCGGTGCCGCAGCCGACCAGCACCGGCAACCGCGCCGCGTTGGCCCCGTCGCCCGACGTCGCGTTGTTGCCGTTGGCGGACAGCGCGTACACGTCGAACTCGACGCCGGTCACCTGACTGGAGCTCCATTGCGCCTTGAACGTCGTCACGCCACCCGAGCCGGTGCGCGGCGTGGTGTGCATGACGCCGTCGCTGGTCGCCGTCGTGCCGGATTCGATGGCGGTGAACGTTCCGCCCCCGAACGGCGCGGTCAGGTAGAAGCCGGCCACCGGTCCGTTCGTCTGCGAGACGGTGATGGTCAACGTCACGGGATCACCGGGGGACGGCTGCATCGGGCTGGCGGTCAGCGTGACGGTGGGGACCTGTCCGCCCTGGTGGCAGCCGTCGCAGCCGAGGGCGGCGATGCCGTTCTTGCGGCCCCACGCCGTGCCCTGGGGCGCGAGGAGCAGACCCAGCACTGCGAACGCCAGCGCCGCGCCCCCGGCGACCCGAGCCTTCACCGCGCGGGGCCCCGGACGCGCCAGGCGCAGGTCGGGCCGCGGGCCCGCGATCCCTGGTGCAGCGGCGTCGTTTACGGGCATGGGCGGTCTGCACCGGCCTACCCGGGCCGATACCAACTCGTCAAATGATGACATCACGGAATCGGTAGGTGTACCCCTTTCGCCGGCTCCGTCATCACTTCCGGCCGCGCGCGAAATCCCTTGACGTCGTGGCGGCGGGCCCGGGACAGCCGCCGCGGGCGTTCACCTCATCGAGGCGCGTGCGGCGTGACCTTCCGCCGCCGGCCGTTCAGCGCTGCGTGAAGTCGAACGCGTTGGTCAGGTCGGCTGCGGCGGCGTCGCGCGTGCCCAGCGGCGCCAGGTTGAAGCGATGCTCGATCAACGCCAGGATCGACGCCGCGTCGTACACGGTGGTGTCGACGTACCCCTTGCGGGCGAAGGGCGAGATGACGAACGTGGGAACGCGCGTCCCCGGGCCCCACTGGTCAACGCTCGGCGGGGCGACGTGATCCCAGAAGCCGCCGTTCTCGTCGTAGGTCACGATGATGGCGGTGTCGGCCCAGTTGCCGCCGTCCCTGACGGCGTTGATCAGCTGCAGGACGTGCGCCTCGCCGTTGATCACGTTGGTGTAGTTGGGGTGCTCGTTGTCGATGCCGTCCGGCTTCACGAACGACACCGCGGGCAGCGTCCCCGCGCGCGCCGCCGCCAGGAAGTCGGTCTCGTCCCTCAGGTGGCCCCGTCCGCTGCCCCCTTCGCCGTAGCCGTCGAAGTAGACGAACGGCTGATGGTTGTATTGAAACAGCGTGGTCGGATCCAGGCCCGCGTCGTTCAAGGCGGGGCTCGACGTGATGGCGTTCCACCCCTCCGCATACCAGCCCCAGTCCAGGTCGCGCGCCGACAGCCGGTCGCCGATGGTCGGGAAGGTCTGGGGCGGCACCAGCTGCTCGGTGGGGGTGGCCGGCGGATGCGGGCTGGCCGCCGGGAACAGCGTGCCCACGACGTGTCCGTCAGGCGTCAGCGGACCGTCCTGGGGCTTGCCGTTCGCGTCGGGCATGGGGACGCCGTCCGCGTCCAGCACCGCCCGCTTGATCGAAGCCGGCGCGTCGGGAAAGGCAGCGACGTTCGCCGAGATGAGGAAGATGTGGTTCTGCAGAGAGCCGCCGTAGACGCCGTGGAAGAAGTGGTCGCAGAGGGTGTACTTCGCCGCCTCGCTGGCCAGGGGAAGACCGGCGGTGTGGTAGTAGCCCATCGTCAGGCCCTTGGCCGCCGTGTCGTAAAGGACGAACTGATCCATCTTGCCACCGTGGATCTGGCGCTGTTCCTCGTAGAAGTTGTTCGTCAGATCGGTCGACGTGTCGGCGGAGCTGGGGAGGTAGCCGTCCAGCGGGAAGGGCGCGTTGGGCAGCGTCTGCGGCAGGTGCGTCTCGGTCTGGGGAAGCTGCTGGTAGGGCGCCCCCGTGGCGTCGACCTGCGGGGCGGTGTTCCCGGCGCTGGACAGCCCATCGGCGCCGGCAAAGTCCCCGTAAAGGCTGTCGTAGCTCCAGTTCTCGAGCACGATGACGACCAGGTGATTCAGCCGCGCGAGACCGGTGGCGCTCGCGTCGCCGCCGCCGCCGTCGGCTGGCGCCGCGTCCGTCGCTGGCTGCCCCGACGTCGTGCACGCGCCGCTACACACCCACAGCGCGCAGCCGAGCGCCCTGGTCCACCACAGCCGCCTTCGTGATTCAAGGTCCATCGGGTAACCCCTTTCGTGTCCGGTCGGTCGATCGGTGGGAGATCGCTCATCGACCTCTCGCGGTCGGCAGAACGGCAGGGCGCCCCGATTCGTTCCAAGAAAGTGGAGGGTGCCGGCGTTTTCTCCACCGCGTGATCGTGATCGCCGCTGGCCACGACGGTCGCCGGGCGCGCTAAGTTCTGGCTCGGGCATGGACGACCTCTTTCGCTTTCCGTCGGCGGTGCGCCGAGACCCCGCGATCGATGCCTGGTTGCGCGCGCGGCCGCCCGAGCTGCGACCGCTCGCCGAGGCCTGGTTCGGGCGCCTGCGCGCGTGCGGCGACGACGTCCGCGAGGTGATGCACGACGGCTGCCCCACCGCCTGTGTCGGCGACGCGGCCTTCGCCCACGTGGGCGTCTACCGCCGGCACGTCAGCGTCTACTTCTTCTTCGGCGCCTCGCTACCCGATCCCACCGGCCTGCTCGAGGGGACGGGGAAGCGCGGGCGCCACGTGAAGGTCTACCCGGGCCAGGCCGATCAGCAGGAACCGCTGACCCGCCTGATCGCGATCGCCTACCAGGACATGAAGAAGCGGGTCACCGGGTAAGGCACCGTCATGCCCAACGAGTCATCCATTCGAATCGAAGCCGCGCAGCCTGCAGATGCCCCCGCCATCGCCTCCGTGCATGCCGAGAGCTGGCAGATCAACTACCGCGGCTCGCTGGCCGACTCGTATCTCGACGGGGACGTCGTTCGAGAGCGCCTCGACGTGTGGCAGAAGCGGCTGAGCTCGCCCCCCGACGGTCAGCTGGTTCTCGTCGCCCGCCGGCAGCAGCGCGACCAGTCGATCGCTCAGGGGAGCATCCTCGGTTTTGGCTGCGCCTACTTTCGCGAAGACCAGCAATGGGGCACTCTGCTGGACAACCTGCACGTGGTGCCCGACGCCCAACGCCACGGGATCGGGGCCGCGCTGCTGACCGCGGTGGCCAGATGGAGTCACGCGCGTGACCCGCGCGTGGGGTTGTATCTGTGGGTGCTGGAACAGAATCAGAAGGCCCGGCGGTTCTACCTGGGGCTCGAGGCGCAGGATGTCGGCGGCGACGTCTGGAACCCTCCGGGAGGCGGAAGCGTCGCAAGACGGCGCTACGCCTGGCGGGACCTCGCGCGTCTGGCGACCGCATCGTCTGACGATCACCTCACGTCCGTCCCGTCGTCGTCGGGCTGGTAGCGCATGATCTGGGGCGCGTCGTGGGGGATGCCGTCGATCCAGCCGGCCTTCGCGGTCGGGAAGGCGTCGGCGTAGGGCAGGTACGGCTTCAGGTCGAGGATGGGCGTGCCGTCGAGCAGGTCGATGCCCCGGACGTGCAGGCGGCGGCCCTCGACGCGGATCAGGCGGACCGCGGACAGGCCGATGGGATTGGGACGATCGGGCGACCGTGTGGAAAAGACGCTGCGCCGCACGCGAGGGCCGCGGGGGGGCATGACCTGGGGCGCCCAGGTTCCTCCGCGGTGCAGCCAGCTCACCACCCACAGCCGCTCGATCCCGGCGAGATCGACCAGCGCGGCCTCGGGGATCACGGCGGGGTCCAGCTCGAGGACCGCCTCCGCGTCGGAGTCGACGGCGGCGGATTGCTGAGGGGTACCGAAGCGTCGCTGGTAGGGGGAGCGGACCCACCCGATCGCTGAAACGGCGAAAGGCCCGGTGGGTCGCTCGGCGCCATCACCGTCGGGACCGCTTGCTTCCATCTCGTTCACCTAGCCGAGGGCGCCCGCAGATTCAAACAGCAGGTGACGCCATCGGGCCCGCGTGGGAGATTCCTGCCGCTCCGCCGTGCCACCCGAAGACGCTCCGCTGCTTTCGTCCGAACGTGTTCGCGCGGCGGCCCGGGCCGCCCGCTTCACGCTGATAGGCTTCGCCGAGCCGGGGCCGATCGACGAGGGCCCCCTGCGCGCCTGGCTGGCGGCCGGGCACGCGGCCGACATGGACTGGATGGCGAAGAACGTGGAGAAGCGGCTCGACCCCGGCAAGGTCCTGCCCGGCATTCGCACGGTCATGGCGCTCGGCATCACTTATCGCCGCCCTGCCACGGAGCGCTCGCGGCTGGCCAGCTACGCGCGCGGCAGGGATTACCACTACGCGCACCGCGACCGGATGAAGAAGCTGCGCCGCGGCCTGCTCGAGCTGGACCCCACGGTGGAAACCTACGCCTGCGTGGACACGGGGATGGCGATGGAGAAGGTCTGGGCCGAGCGCGCGGGGCTGGGCTGGATCGGCAAGAACGGGCTGCTGATCAACCGAGAGCTGGGCTCGTGGGTGACCCTGTCGGTGATGTTCCTGGACCGCGCGGTCGACGTCTACGATCGCCCGCACGAGTTCCTGTGCGGCGATTGCGTCCGTTGCCTCAGCGGCTGCCCCACGGCGGCGTTTCCGTCGCCGGGCGTCGTCGACTCGCGCCGCTGCCTTTCCTATCAGTCGATCGAGAACAAGGGCCCGGTCCCCGAGCCCCTGCGCCGGGGATTCGTGGCCCGGGTGTTCGGCTGCGACATCTGTCAGGACGTCTGCCCCTTCAACCGCGACGACATCCCCGTCGGCGATCGGCGCTTCGAACCGCGGGCGCTCGCCTCCTACACGCCAGCGCAGATGGCGGCCCTTGGCGAGGAGGAGTTCCGGACGCTGGCGGCGGGGATGGCCGTCGTTCGCGCCCAGTATGACGGCTTCCGGCGGAACGCGATCCTGACGCTGGGTGCGCAGCGCGACCAGGGGAGCCGCGCCTTGCTCGAGCGGCTGGCCAGCGATCCCAGTGACGTCGTGGCGGAAGCCGCAGCCTGGTCCCTCGAGCGACTGGGCCCCTCGGCGGCCCGGGACTGAAGGCAGGCCGCGTAGGCTGCGCACGCGAGGCTCAGGCGCAGGCCTGATGTCATGACGACCGACGCTGTCGACAGAACGCGCCGTCGTCGAGCAAGCCGCTCGCGGCGTGTCCGACAACCCGCCCCGAACGCTGTGGCCGCGGCAACGGCTTGTTGAGTCCACCGCAACGCGGTCGACGGGATCGGCCCGCTACGAGGCCGTATTTGGTGGCTTGGCTTACTGTTCTGAGTGGCAGGGTTCCTGCTTAGGGATCAGTGCGACGGAGGAAGGTCTCCTCCCTCGATTTGCCAAACCCGGACGACCGGGCGACGGCGGTCCCGGCGCGCATTGTGCCGGGCATCGCCCAAGGGAACGACCATGACACGCGCTCGCCTCATGATTGCCATTTCGCTTCTGCTCCCGGTGGGCCTCGGGGTGCCTGGGTGCGCCACCGACGGTCAGGGCGCGGGTGACATCAGCGTTCACGAGACCGAATCTGGAGCCGCCACGTCGCAGAATGGTCTGAACTCGATCAACGGCCTGAACTCGTTGAACGGCCTGAACTCACTGAACGGCCTGAACTCGTTGAACGGCCTGAACTCGCTGAACGGGCTCACCTCGCTGAACGGCCTTAACTCGCTGAACGGTTACATGACCGCCGACGCGCAGGCCACGATGTCGTACATCATCCGTTGCGCCCTGCCGGCCGGCCATTCCATCACGATGAAGGGGCCCAACAACACGCCGATCCCGCTGAACGGCCAGCTGGGCGTCGCGCCCTCCTGGGAGCACGGCGTCTGCGACAAGGACTGCCAGGAGCTGGTGACCGCGTGCCTCCTGGCCCACGTGAACACCTCCGGCCAGCACATCGCGCTGTGGCTCGACGGCGACGCGGCCTCCCTGGGGTGGGGCCGCAGCACCGACTACCCGTACCAGGAGGGTTCGTTCTTCGGCAACATCTTCGTCAGCCCGCCCAAGGCTTACTTCTGCAACGGCAAGGACTTCGACCAGGGCATCGTGCCCGGTCGTCTGGGCGCCAATCAGGTCGGCTCGCCCTACACGAATCCGTTCGGCTCGGGTGGGTACTGCAAGGACAGCTGCACCGCCGCCGACATGCCCAACAACAACGACGGTTACAAGGCGTGCGCTGGCTACAACCACGTCGTCACCGTCTGGCGCAACTTCGATCCCAGCATCCCCTACAAGGTCTGCTCTCGCTACGACGGTCAGTGCCTCGACGTCAGCTCCGCCAGCGCCGCCGCCGGCGCCCAGCTGATCCAGTACCCCTATCACGCCGGCAACAACCAGAAGTGGATGATCCGTCAGGCGTCGCCGGGGCGGTACACCTTCATGAACGTCAACAGCGGCAAGTTCCTGGACATCAACGGCGCCTGGACCGGCAACGGCGCGCAGCTGATCCAGTGGACCCCCACCGGTGGTATCAACCAGCTCTGGTCGTTCACGCCCACCGGCGACGGCTACTACAAGTTCAGCCCGGGCTCGCAGCCCAACGGCTCGCTGGACATCACCGGCGGCTCGGCCAACGCCGGCACCAACGTCCAGCAGTGGTCGTGGACCGGTTCCCCCTGGCAGCAGTGGACCATCGTTCCCGCCATCTGAGCTGAGCTCGCGCGCGGCCGGCCACGAAGGGCCGGCCGCCAGATGCGGCACGAAAGGGCCCGAACGACAGGGAAGGGCGGCCCGGTTCTGCGGGTGCGTGCGCCGAAGGTCAGTTCACGCCGCCGACGATTTCTGTCCACGGCGCGTCGCCTCGCGACAGTAGTGACTGGTATGCAACAGCTCACTCGATTCGCACGTGGCGCCGCCGCGCGGCTCGTTTTGCTCTCCATGGCCGCGGCGGCAGGGGCCGGCGGTTGCGGCGCGACGTCCAGCGCGCAGGGGTCGGGCGGCAGCCCTGGCGCGACGGGCGGCACCACCGCCGGGACGGGCGGCGCCGACGCGGGCGCGAGCAGCGGTAGCGGGGGCGCGACCGCCACCGGGGGAAACACCGGCAGCGGCGGGACGAACGGCAGCGGCGGCACAGTGGGAACGGGAAGCGGCGGCGCGAGCGCGACCGGCGGCGCGCACGGTTCGGGCGGCGCCAGCGCCACCGGCGGCGCACCGGCGAGTGGAGGGGCGATTGGTTCTGGCGGCGCCGTCGGCCACGGTGGAATGACGGCCACCGGTGGTCGCGCCGGGGCCACGGGGATCGACGGCGGACAGCCGGATGGCGGGGGCGGCGAAGCTGCGGATGGCGGAACGGCGTCGAATCCGCCGCCCCCCCTGACCGGAACTGCGGTCTCCGTCACCATCAACGTCACGCGCGGAACGGTGATGGGCCACCTGTCGCAGGGCGCAGCCGGCTTCAGCTTCGAGAAGTCCCATCTCAGCGACGCCTTCTTCACGGGGTCCCATGCGGCGCTGATCGCGATGTTCAAGCTGCTGGGGCCGGGCGTGGTGCGGATCGGCGCCGACGACGTGAACAACTCGGTCTGGATGCCGTCGGCGACGTTCGTGAAGCCGGGCACCACCTCGCCCAACGTGGGCACCGCCGAGATCGACGCGCTGGCGGACTTCCTGAACGCGACGGGTTGGAAGGCCATCTACGCCGTGAACATGCGAGGGTCGTCCACGCCGCAGACCGCCGTCACCGAGCTGACCTACGTCATTCCGAAGCTGGGGACCAACCTGCAGGCCGTCGAGATCGGAAACGAGCTGAACCTGTATCCCATCTCGAACGCACAGTCGGTGTGGCATACGTTCGCCCAGGCCATCCGCCAGGCTTTTCCGACCACCAAGATCGCGGGGCCGGGAGACTTCGAGGACGTCAACTACGCGACGAACTTCATCAACGGCGAGGCCAGCTTGATCGATATCGTCACCCACCACTACTACCGAGGCCAGGCGGGCACCTCGGTCGCGACGCTGGCCAACCTGGTCAATCCCGATTCGGCGGTGACCAGCGGCTCGCAATCGCTGGCGAAGGTCGTCTCGAACAACAAGATCGCGGGCGGCTTCCGGTTCGGCGAGGCGAACAGCTACTCCAGCCACGGACAGGCCGGCATCAGCAACGCCCTCGTCTCGGCGCTGTGGGGGATCAACTTCATTCTCACGACGTCTCAGTACGGCTCGGTGGGCATCAACTTCCACGGCGGCGGCCAGAACATGGACGGCAACACCTGTCCGAACGGCGTCTCGTCGTGCGATCGTCCCTTCGTCTACTCGCCGTTGACCGAGGTCGACAGCCGGGTGACGGCAGCCGCGCCGCTGTTCTACGGCATGCTGCTGGTCTCGCGCATCGGGGCGGGTGACATGCTGCAGACGACGGTCGCGAACACCACCAACTCGTCCTTGCCTCTGCGCGCCTACGCGATCACCGGGTCGAGCGGTGAAACCTTCGTGGTGGTGGTGAACAGCGACGCCAGCAACGGCGTCAACGCCACCGTGAACGTCGGAACGGCGGTCTCGTCAGCCAGCGCCGTCTATTTGCGAGGCGCGTCGTTGACGGCCACCAGCGGCGTCACCCTGGGGCAGGCGCCGGTCACCGCCGACGGAACGTGGAGCCCGGCCGCGCCGTACACGCTGACCGGCACGGGCACCACGCTGGCGGTTCCCATCCCCGCGGCGTCGGCTGTCTTGATCACTGCGCGCTGATCCGGCCGTCGGCCGCAGGGCGTTGGCCAGGACCGCCCTGTCTGCGCCGCAACGTGGCGCGCGTCCGTTCGAGATGAGAAAACGCCTTGTCGAACCACCTCAGGGACCCTTAAAGTAGTCTCCCTGGTCAGGGCGGGGGCAGGAACGTGCTGGTGAGGGGCTGGCGTTCCAAGGGGTGATCCTGCTATGCCCAATCTGCCAGCCGCCACCGCTTCGCGCCGCTGCTGTGCCCCGACCCGATTCGAAGAGCCGCTTCCGCGGCTATCCGCTGAAAAAGGAGTCCCATGAGAGCTCTCACCGTCTGCTCGACCATGGTCGCGCTGTTGTCCATCGCTGGTTGCAGCTCCAAGTCGCCCGGCGAGCCGTCGTCGACAGGGGGCACGACCTCATCGTCGGGCGGACAGACCGAGCCTGGTGGCAGCGGCGGCAGCACCGGTTCGGGCGGCGTCACGGGCAGCAGCAGCGGCGGCACGTCCGCGAGCGGCGGCGCCACCACCTCTTCCGGTGGTCGGGTCGGGACGGGCGGGACCTCCTCCTCCACCTCCAGTGGCGGCGCTTCGGCGACGGGCGGCACGACCGGCTCCACCAGCTCAGGCGGGGCGACGGCGACGGGCGGCAAGAGCGCGTCCGGCGGCGCCAGCTCTTCGAGCGGTGGGGCGACCGCGTCGGGCGGGACCGTCGGCAGCGGCGGCACGACCGGTGGCGGCACGGGCGGCACGACGGCCGCCGCGTATCAGGGCCCGTGCGACGTCATCAACGGTGGATGCGCGGAGGCGTTCGGGATGGCGCGGGCGATGACCGTGAAGTACACGGGGCCGCTGTTCCAGCTGGGCCTGGCCAAGGACAAGACGAAGACGCTCGACATCGGCCAGACCAGCGATCACAAGGCCGACATGACGACCTGGAGCGACTTCTGCGGCGGCAGCCAGTCCAACTGCGTCGTTGCCAAGATCTACGCCCAGATCCACAGCGGCCCGAACGACCTGGTTCCGGGCGTGTTCAAGACGCCGTGGAACCCGGACTGCAGCGCCGGCGGCTTCACCTGCGCCGCGAAGTTCACCATCGAGTCGGCGACCAGCCTGCCCATCCTGACCACGGACATGCCGGCCGAGTACTCCCTCTCGAATGACAACTTCGCCACCGGCATCAACGGCGGCTCGAAGGCGATGGGCATCATGTACAACGGCAAGCCGGTCGCCAACCAGGTCTACTGCTGCGGCGTCATCGGCCTGACCCACAAGTACAACGCCAACGACACCACCGGCACGGACTTCATGCTGGCCCTGGCGTACGGTTGGAAGGACTCCGGTGGCTGCTGCATCGCCACCAACTGCGGCAAGAACAACACCTACTGCGTGGGCGCCGAGGAAGAGGAGAACAACGACCTCTACGACTACGGGACGTCGCCACTCGACAACGCCCTGGTCATCACCGAGTTCGATCCCTCGCCGAACGCCGTGATCACGTACCTGAACGGGACGAAGGTGCTCACCCACTCGCCGCCCAAGGCGAAGCTGAACGCGGGGACCGCCATCCACCTCGGCGGGGGCGGCGATCTCAGCCAGCCCGCTCCCGTTCGCATGCGCGAAGCGTTCTTCACGAACAACGTGCTGGGCGACGACGACGCGAAGGCCGTGCAGTCGAACGTCACCGGGTTCTTCTCCGGCCTGAAGTACTAGGTGCCGGCGAACGCCGAGGCATCGCCTCCGGCGCAGCCGGCACGGAACGCCGCGTTCGGGATCTTTCTCATCGGGCTGATCAGCCTGATGACGGAGTTGCTGCACTCGCGCATGCTGGCCTTCTTTCTGGGCAGCATCTCCAGCTTCCTGGCCATCCCGGTGGCGCTGTTCGGATTGGCGATCGGCTCGCTGATGGTGGGCGGCGCGCCCGCGGACGCGCGCCGCCTGCTCGCCCTGCTGCAGGCGCTGATGCTGCCGGTGCTCGCCGCCACGTTCCTGGGCTTCTTCGCCGTCGCGAACGCGTTCTTCCCGGTCATCCACGTCTCGCTCGAGAACCCGTACGGGGACGGGCTGCGCCTGCTGGTTTATTCGGGTCTCTTCCTGCCGGTCTACGCGCTCGCCGGCGCGCTGCTGGCGCTGTACTTCGCCGAGGGCGCGCAGATCATCGGCAGGCGATACCTCTTCGATCTGGCGGGCGCGGCATCGGGCTGCGTGCTCGCCCCCCTCGTGTTGACCTGGGCGGGTTTGCCGGCGGCGATCCTGACGGTGCTGCTGGGCGGGCTGGCGCTCCTCGCCGTCACGCCGCTCGCGCGGCGGTCTCTCGCCGTGGGCGCCGGAGCGGCGGGCTGCTGCGTGATCGCGCTCCTGGCCTGGCGGGGGCAGGCGCTGCACGAGCGCCCCGACCCGGTCCATCTGTCGCGCTACGTGCTCGGCGAGTACGCCGGCGCGGGCATCGAGGAGGCGCGCGTGCGCTGGAACGACCTGGCGCGCACCAGCCTGCTGCGCGCCCACACCGGTGAGGGCACGGGGGGCGTGGTGTGGGGCATCGTGCAGGACGATGGCGTCAGCAATGTGAAGGTCGACCGCTGGGACCCGACCGCGAAGCCAGCGGACCTGTTGCCTTACAGCCTGCACCACACGCTGCCGTTCCTGATGGGACATCAGCCGAAGCGCATCCTGGTGCTGTTCGCCGGCGTGGGGCGCGACATGATCGAGCTCGATTGCATGGCGCAGGGCCAGGCCGACATCACGGGCGTCGAGCTGAACCGCGCCGTGGTCGACCTGGTCGCGGATCCGCTGCTGGCCGAGATGAACCTGCGCGCCTTTCGAGCGCGATCGAACATTCACCTGGTCGTGAGCGAGGGGCGCGACTTTCTGGACCGGGACCGTGGAC
>Ga0105240_10002643_pt1 | contig 28533 bp, 25 predicted proteins | sample KBSC54metaG_FD_80426 | JGI IMG/M metagenome (GOLD analysis project Ga0105240, IMG submission 80426) | Corn rhizosphere microbial communities from Kellogg Biological Station, Michigan, USA - KBS C5-4 metaG | ecosystem: Host-associated > Plants > Roots > Rhizosphere > Soil | place: Michigan, USA... | reverse complement strand
TTTGTAATCAGAGGGTCGGGGGTTCAAGCCCCTCCGCCAGCTCCATTCCTCAGGTTGCGATGAGCATGCCCTTCCACGAATCCTCATCGTGACCGATACTCAATCGGTTCGCACAACGAATCAGCGGCAGCTGGAGTAAATTGGGGTTCCGCTCGATCCGTTCGAGAAGTTGGGCGTCGGATACCTTGAGATATTTCATGCCCTCGTCGACGTATGCTTTACCGGCGGTATCGACCAGCGCCGCGGCACCAAAGCGATCGACGAACCTCTTGATCTCGCCTGGAGCCATTGGTTTCTTTTTCAAGTCCACGAAATGAATCGTGACGCGGCGCTCCTTGAAAAACCGCTCGGCAGCACGAGTCGCCTGTGAATTCTTCACCCCGAAAATCTGAACGCTGACCACTTCTTGAGGTTACTAGAGGTTACTATTTGGGCGCCCAGTACTAGGACAGAAGACCCGTGCTGGGGCTGCGAAAGCATGCTACTATACCGGAAGTTTTACTACGGACACTTGGATTTGGAGGGCATTTTCATGGCGCGAGGATGGAGACTATCGGTGATGGTGGCAGCCGCTGGGCTTTGCATGGTGGCCTTGCCCTTGCTCGCGCCGGCCAGCAGCGACGATGAGACCAGGCCGGACGGCAAGGGGACCGGGACCCTGCTGAATCCGGGCAACGGAAACAAAGACGCCGGCCAGGCAAAAGGGGCCAAACCAGGCGGCGGAGGCACCAGCAACGGTATCAATTACCACGGCGGTCCGGTGATGCTGGGTACCGTGAACGTATATTACATCTGGTATGGCAATTGGAGCGGAAACTCGGCCACGAGCATTCTGGCCGATCTCGCCGACAGTATCGGCGGCTCGCAATACTTTCATATCAACACGACGTATTACGACGGAGGAGCCAATCACGTATCTGGTTTAGTCCAGAACAGGATGTCCGCAAACGACAATTACTCGCTGGGCACCACTCTGTCGGATGCGAATATCCAGACCATCGTCGCCAACGCGATTGGCAGGGGTGCGCTGCCGTATGACTCGAACGGAGCTTATTTCGTGCTGACATCCCAGGACGTGGCGGAATCCAGTGGATTCTGCACCAAGTACTGCGGGTGGCACACTTACGGAACCATTTCCGGTACCAACATCAAATACGCATTCGTAGGGAATGCCGATCGCTGCCCGACTGCCTGTGAAGCACAGACGACTAGCCCCAATGGAAACGCGGGAGCCGATGCGATGGCCAGCGTGATCGCTCACGAACTGGAAGAAATGGTAACGGATCCGAATCTCAACGCCTGGTATGATACGCGCGGCTATGAGAATGCCGACAAGTGCGCCTGGACCTTCGGAACCGTCTCTACCGCCTCGAATGGCTCGCTTTACAACATGACTCTTGGCGCCCGCCAGTACTTGATCCAGCGGAACTGGGTGAACGCGAGCGGCGGTTATTGCGCACTGAGCTATTAATCGCGCCTGATAGACTGGCGAAATGACGCGCGCGGCGCTGTTCGCTTTCTGTGTAATTACGACCGCGCACCCAGCCGCCGTCCAGCCCCTGCCCATCATTCCCCGCCCTGCCGTAATGCGCCAACTGAACGGGGCTTTTGTCATGGGGCCCTCCGCCGTGATCTCCGCCGATCCGCAAGCCCAGGCGGTTGCCCAGTGGTTCGCGCAGCAGCTCCGTTCCGAATTCGGAATCGCGGCGGAGATTGTGGATGGAACGCCTCGGCCTAGAACATTCCGCTTTGCTATCGATGAGAGTAAGCCCGAGGAAGGCTACCGTCTGCGCATCGATCCGCGCGGCGTGGTTATTATGGGCCGCCCCGCGGGATTGTTCTACGGAGCGCAGTCCGTGCTCCAGCTCGCCTCGGCGCGCAGCAAGTCGGTGTTCGTTCTGCCCGCCGCGGAGATTGAGGATCAGCCCCGTTTTCGTTATCGTGGGCTGCATCTGGACACATCGCGCCACATGTTCCCCGTGGAGTTTCTGAAACGCTACCTGGATTGGATGGCACGCTATAAGCTCAATCGGTTTCACTGGCATCTCACGGACGATCAGGGCTGGCGCATCGAGATCAAGCAATACCCGCGGCTGGCGGAAATCGCATCAATGCGGAAGGAGACGCTGGTCGGTCACGCGCCGCAATCGACTACCTATGACGGCAAACCTTATGGTGGCTTCTATACGCAAGATCAGATCCGCGACGTAGTGGCTTACGCGCGCGATCGATTCATTACCGTAATTCCGGAGATTGAGATGCCCGGCCACTCGCTGGCTGCACTCGCCGCCTATCCGGATCTCGCCTGCACACCGGGTCCGTTCGAAACCGCGACCACTTGGGGCGTGTTCACAGATGTCTTTTGTCCGAAGGAGAACACCTTTCAGTTCCTGGAAACCGTGTTGACGGAGGTCATGGACCTATTCCCTTCGCGCTACATCCACATTGGCGGCGACGAGGTGCAAAAGGACCGCTGGAAGGAAAGCCCGGATGCCCAGGCTCTGATGCGGCGAGAAGGATTGAAGGACGAGGGCGAGCTCCAAAGTTATTTCGTCCGCCGTATGGAACGTTTCATCAACGCCCAAGGGCGCCGGATGATCGGGTGGGACGAAATCCTGGAAGGCGGTCTTGCGCCCGACGCCACCGTGATGAGCTGGCGTGGCGAGGACGGCGGTGTTGCGGCTGCCAGGCAAGGTCATGACGTGATTATGACGCCGGATAAATATCTCTATTTCGACCACTACCAGGGCGATCGCAACAAGGAACCGCTGGCGATCGGCGGAATGCTGCCGCTCGAGAAGGTTTATAGCTACAATCCAGAGCCCGCGGCTCTAAGCGTGGAAGAGAAGAAGCACATCCTAGGCGCGCAGGCCAACGTCTGGACTGAATACCTCGCCGATAGTAACCAGGTGGAGTATATGCTGTTTCCGCGATTGTTCGCCCTGGCCGAAGTGGTGTGGTCGCCGCAAGCCGCAAGAAAGTATCCAGACTTTCTGCAGCGAGTTGCGCCGCAGCTTGCGCGGCTGAAGCGGCAGGGTGTGAATTATAGACCGCTATCTGGCCACAAATAGCGCCACATCGACGTCCAAAAACGGACCAAGTTGACGTATGTCCCATCCGGCAAACTCGGGGCGACCGGCGAACCATTCACGCCAGCGGGCGACCTCGGCGGCGGGACCGTGAATCAAGAATTTCCCGGATGTCGGCAGAGTGTTCTGTGCAAGCATTTCCGCATACTGCTTTCCCGCCGGCGAATCGCCATAGGGCAGCAAGTAGGGCTTCGCGTTGACCGGATACACATCGAGCTGGCAATACAGATAACCAGGCAGCGGGTACTCTGGGTTCCAAACCGGCGGCTTGGCTTCGACGAACGGACTGACCACCAACACCGGCGTCGATGGGTCCAGTCCCAGGGCATTCACGGCGAGAGAAGCTCCGCGCCAATCCGAATTATGATGCGGCGGCCAAAGTTTGCTCCACTGCCCTCCAAAGATAAGGGCAGTGATCCCCATTGCTACTGCAAGCCCGTGCCAATAAGACTTGGGAATGAAGCACGCCGCGGCTGCCGTCGCCGCCAAAGCTGCCCCTGGTAGTGCGATCGACACATAACGCGTCGTAAACACACTAACTCCGCTGAGGTGCGAATACGCGAACAAGCCGACTGGCTGCACGACCCACCATCCAGCGATGAGCGCAATCGCCGAGGAAGGAACGGGCTCCACGCGCTTCCAGTGACGCCAGCGCGCCAGTATCCAAGCCCCGAGCCCGCATGCTGCGACCAAACGAATCTTAAACGTTTCGCCGAGCTCGGTCCAGGAAGGCAGCGCCGCGAAAACATGCTGCGCAGCATCCCGGCTCATCGCCAGAGCGGGGGTCGCCATTGGCAGCAACGCCAACAAAAGACCGGCAGATATTGCCAGGGCTTGCGTCCATGACGCTTTTCGATCCGTTCGCACCAAAAAATAAATCGCGTACACGAAATAGAACGGCCAGTAGACCAGGTGCACTCGCCAGAGCAGCGCGGCTGCGGCCAGGAACAGAATACCGTCAAGCCATTTCCCCGAATCGAACCAGCGGATTAACAGCCACAGGCTCGCCGAGGCAACGCACGTTCCCAGCGCGTAAGCCCTCGCGTCGGCGGCTTCGTAGTTGAAAACCCGAAGAGTCAGGCACGCAAACACCGCAAACCAAGCGGCTTGAGGATGAATCAGGCGGGCAGCTATCCGCGCGATAAAAAACAGCGCAAGTGCCATCGCCACGAGTGAAGGAAAACGCTCGGCGGCTTCCGAGAATCCGAAGATGGCTTCCGACGCGCGAGGTAGCCAGTAATATACCGACTCCAGAGCCGGCGCAATGATGGCCAGGGACGGATGGTGGACTCCGTAGTGTACGACAAAGGCGGTTTCAGCCTCGTCCGCCCAGAAGCTGGAGCCAAGCGGCATGATCCACATCCGCGCGATACAAAGCGCAAGGAGTAGTGGCAGCAGCGGCCGCTGGATCACTTGCCGAAGCTTACCCGCAAGCCGGTGCTGAAGATCGCGTCGTTCTTCTTGCGGCCGGGTACCGGATTGCTCAGATAACGATCGCTAACCGTGAACTGCCAGGAAAACCATTTGCGGATGAGGGTCACGGCCGAGAGATCAAAATTTACACGGTACGCTCCAGTGTCGGAAAGATTCGTGAAGAAATCGAGTTTCTGCTCGACGTGGGTACTGGCGCTGAACTTATGCAGGAAATCGTCACCCACCAGAAGTTCCGCGGAGGTCCGGTTTAGGCCGGTAGAGAAAAATTCACGATCAGCGGCAGCGCCAACCCGGAGATCGAACTGCGTCGGCATGCTGGCGATTGCATGATAGCCGAGGCCGCCTGCCGGCGTGAAACGCAAATCCAGGTCTTGGAATTCGTCGGATTCCAGATCCACGGAGCCGAATACGAATGCTCTCTTGTTCAGGTTCAAGTTGTAGCCCACCCCGCCGCGCTTGGAGTTCGCGGTGGTCTGGGTTGTCCCGCCCGAGAAATCGCTGGAAGAAAAAATAGATGTGTAGTAGACGGCAATCTTATCGCGAGTGGTGGCGCGTTGGGCGTTGGTCGAAAGTGTCAGGGTCTCCGTGTTAGCATTTCCGCGGCTGGCGGCGAATCCCAGATCCAGATTGCCGACCCACAAGTCCACCAAACGCGGATTGCGAAAATGGTCGATTTCGGACTGCGCCTTGGCCTGCTCGTCGTTGTTGCGGATGAACTGGATGGACTCTTTCGAAGTGACGACCACGCCCGCATTCTGAGTGGTGACACTAAACCTTCCATTCACGGTCTCGACCGAGCCGACGATCATCTGGCCGCCCCCCAGGCCGATGTATAACGGACCCGGCGCGGAGATGGCGGCGATCGATTCCCACTTGAAGGTCAGCTCGCCCGCAGTCTCGGTCTTGAGTACCAGAATCTTGGAATCGCTGCGGATAAGGGACCCCGTCACACGATCGCCGTTGGTTAGCGTGATTTGATCAGCCCATGATAGACCTGCAAAAAACAAAACACAGATCAGGTATCGCATCGAAAATTCTCCTTAAGCTCCATCCACCAAAACGTTGTCGATCAGCCGGACTTCCCCCAACCAGACCGCCGCTACGATGCGAACGGCTCCCATGATCTGCGCGAGCGGCTCAAAGGTCGCAGGATCGACAGCGTCCAGGTATTGGATTCGGAATGCGGGATTCCGTGACATCAACGCGGTCGCCGCCCGCTTGATTTCCGCGGTAGATGAAGCGCCATTTCGGATCAACCGCTCGGCTTCGCGCAGGGCTTGATACAAGAGCGGCGCGACCCGACGCTGATCTGGCGTCAGGCGCTGGTTGCGGGAGCTCATCGCCAGGCCATCCGGCTCGCGCACAGTTGGGACCGGAACGATCATAATAGGAAAATTCAGATCCGCCGTCATCTTCTGGATCACGGCCAGTTGCTGCGCGTCCTTTTCTCCGAAATAGGCCTTGTCCGCCGCTACGATATTGAACAGCTTGGCGACCACCGTTGCTACGCCGCGAAAGTGGCCTGGACGGAATTCGCCTTCGAAGCGTGACGCAAGCCCGGCGACGTCTACCGACGTCAGAGGCATTTTCTGATAATCCCCAGGATACATTTCCCGAGCGTCGGGAGCAAAGACCGCATCCAAATCCAGTCGTTCGCAGAAAGCCAGGTCCGTGTCAAGCTCGCGAGGATACTTTTGAAAGTCGTCGGAGCGATCGAACTGGGTGGGGTTGACGAAGATCGTCACGACCACGTAGCCGGTTTCTTCGCGCGCGCGACGCATCAGCGCACCGTGCCCTTCATGCAACGCGCCCATAGTAGGCACCAAGCCGACGGTCAACCCGCGATCACGAGCCGATGTGACATGCTCGCGCACGTCCGTAATAGTTCGCAAAAGAGTCACGTCAGCCAATCACTTCGGGAAGCGGCCCGTGCGCACGTCGTCGATGTATTCCTGCGCCGAGCGGACGACCTCTTTGCCGAGCTCGGCATAACGCTTCACAAACGGCGGGGTAAATTCGTCGAATAATCCGAGCACATCGTAGCTCACCAGAACCTGCCCGTCGCAGTGCGGGCCCGCACCGATGCCGATGGTGGGAATCCTCAAGGCTTCGGTGATTTCGGCGGCAATTTCGGAGGGAATCGATTCCAGAACGATTGCGAACGCGCCGGCCTGCTGCACTACTCGGGCTTCCTCCATCAGTTTTTCGGCCGCTGCGCCCGCGATCTTCTTGAATCCTCCTAATTGATGCACGGATTGTGGCGTCAGACCGATATGGCCCATTACCGGAATACCGATCTCGACTAGCCGCGCGATCACCTCTGCAGATGCCCTGCCCCCTTCAAGTTTCACTGCGGCGGCGCCGCCTTCCTGGATTAACCGGCCGGCGTTCCGCACGGCATCGTCCAGGCCAGTCTGGAAGGTCAGGAACGGCATGTCAGCGATCACCAGGGCATGTTTTGTTCCCCTGCGAACCGCTCGGGTATGATGCACAATCATGTCGAGCGTAACCTCGAGCGTGGTCTCGTGACCCATGATCACCATGCCCAGCGAATCTCCCACGAGAAGCGCATCGATCCCGGCGCAATCCAGCAACCGGGCCATGGTTGCGTCGTACGCAGTCAGAACGGTGATCTTCTCACCGCGCTGCTTCATTTCGAGAAGGTCCGGGATACGGACCGGCTTGGGAGGCGGCTTCATTCTGTTGTCTTGGGCAACTCTAATCTATACTAGCTCAATCACTTAGGCTTCCTTGACAGGTCTGCGCAGGACTGTTACCCTAATATTGGACTGAATTAGTCTTACATGTTGAAGCTTACCAAGAAAGCGGACTACGGGTTGATTGCCCTCCGGCATCTAGCATGCCAGGCTAAAACTGCGTCTGCCAAGGAGATCGCCGACCGGTACCGGATCCCCTTGCCGTTGCTTTCGAAAGTCCTGCAAACGCTGGTACGTACCGGACTTTTGGTGTCCGAGCAAGGGGCAACCGGCGGCTATAGGCTGTCCCGGGATTCCCACGAAATTAACGCGCTGGAAGTGATCCGTAGCATCGACGGCCCGATCATCCTGACGCAGTGCTTCACGGAGCATGATGAGCCGACTGAGTGCGACCAGAGCGAAATGTGTCCGGTGCGGGAGCCGCTGCGAAAAGTTCACGAAGGGATTTTGCGATTGCTATCGGGAATCACGGTTGCGGATCTGGCATCGGACGATATGTCCATTCCGGCCATCCCCAGCATGGTTTCGAGCATCCAACCTATATCAAGATGAAACTACCCATATACATGGACAACCACGCCACCACGCCGGTAGATCCGCGCGTGTTCAAGGCGATGACTCCGTACTTCACCGATACGTTCGGGAATGCCGCTAGTCGCAACCACAGCTTCGGCTGGGTGGCCGAGGACGCGGTCGAAAAAGCCCGCAAGCAGGTGGCCGAGCTCATTGGTGCAACAGCGAAGGAAATAGTATTTACCAGTGGCGCGACGGAATCGGACAACCTGGCGCTTAAGGGCGTGGCGGAGATGTATGCGGAAAAGGGCAACCACATCATCACCGCAGCCACGGAGCATAAGGCCATCCTCGATACCTGCAAGCGCCTGGAAAAAGAAGGCTATAAGGTCACCTACCTGCCGGTGGAAACCAACGGGCTGGTGGATCTGGATAAGTTGCGCGCGGCCATGACGGACAAGACCATTCTGGTCAGCATCATGTACGCGAATAACGAAATCGGCGTGCTGCAACCGGTAGCTGAGATTAGCAAGATCGCCAAGGAGCGCGGCGCTCTTTTTCATACCGATGCGACGCAGGCAATCGGCAAAGTACCGGTGGATGTGATCAAGGACGGCATCGATCTGGCATCGATCAGCGCACACAAAATGTACGGACCCAAAGGCGTGGGCGCGCTTTATGTTCGCCGGCGTAATCCTCGTGTTCAGCTGACCGCGCAGATGGATGGCGGCGGCCACGAGCGCGGTATGCGTTCCGGCACCTTGAACGTTCCCGGGATCGTGGGACTGGGCGAGGCCTGCGCGATCGCCAAAGCTGAGATGTCCGAGGAAATCAAGCGCATGTCGTACCTGCGCGACAAGCTGAAGGCTCGGCTGATGTCCTCGCTCGACGAGGTATACATCAACGGCACCATGGAGCACCGGCTTCCGAACAACCTGAATATCAGCTTCGCTTACGTGGAAGGTGAATCGCTGCTGATGGGCATTAACGAGATCGCGGTATCGAGCGGATCGGCCTGCACTTCGGCGACGCTTGAGCCCAGTTATGTACTGAAGGCATTGGGCGCCGGAGACGACCTGGCGCATTCTTCCATCCGCTTTGGCCTGGGCCGGTTCAACACCGAGGAAGAAGTGGATTACGTGGCGGCGAAGGTGATCGACGTGGTCCAAAAGCTGCGCGAGCTTTCACCGCTGTATGAGATGCACAAAGAGGGAATCGACTTAACGAAAGTTCAGTGGACTGCTCACTAAAAGGTAAAAACTATGGCGTATTCAGACAAAGTACTCGATCATTACAACAACCCCCGCAACGTGGGCTCGTTCGATAAGAAGGATCCCAACGTTGGCACGGGCATGGTGGGCGCGCCGGAATGCGGCGACGTGATGAAGCTGCAGGTGAAGGTGAATCCGGCAACAGGCATCATCGAAGACGCAAAGTTCAAGACGTTCGGATGCGGCAGCGCGATCGCCAGCTCATCGCTCGCGACGGAATGGCTGCGCGGGAAGACCGTCGACGAAGCGTTGGCGATCAAGAACACCGACATCGTCAATGAGCTGAGCCTGCCGCCGGTTAAGATCCACTGCTCGGTGCTGGCTGAAGATGCGATCAAGGCCGCTATCGACGACTACAAGAAGAAGTCGGAGAACGTCGGAGTTGAGTCGAAGGCCCACGCATAGACATCAGTCGTATGGTCACGGTTACTCCCAAAGCGGTAGATAAGATTCGCGAGGCGTTCAAGCGCGAAAATGTCTCAGGCGGGTTGCGCCTGGGCGTGCGTGGCGGCGGCTGCTCCGGGTTGAGCTATCTCTTTAAGTTCGATCCAAAGCCCCGGCCCACGGATGCTGTTCTCAATTTCGACGACGTCAACGTCTACATCGATCCGAAGAGCATGGTGTTCCTGGACGGCATGACGCTCGACTGGCAGGACACGCTGATGCAATCGGGCTTCGTGTTTGAGAATCCGCATGCCAAGAAGAGTTGTGGCTGCGGGACATCCTTTACCGCGTAATGAAGTTCTACGACGCTCTCGGCCTCGAGCCGAAGCTGGCGATCGATCCGGACGATCTCAAAAAGCGTTTTTACGATCGCAGCCGCCAGTGGCATCCCGACCGTTTCAGCCGGGGTAGTTCCGAGGAAAAACAGCGGTCCGAGGAAATGACGTCGATGCTCAATGACGCCTTTCGAACTCTGCGCGAGCCCGTGACCAGGGCAGAATATTTTCTGCGCGAAAGCGGACTTGAGCTTTCCAAAGATGCCCCAGCGGAGCTGTTGGAAGAAGTTTTCGAGTTGAATATGGCGCTGGAAGAACTTCGCGGCGGCGATGAATCGGCACGCGGACAGTTGGTATTGGCGCAGGAGCGTTTCACCGGCATGTTAGCCGGCGCGGATTCGGGACTCAGCAGACTCTTTGCTAGTTACGACGGGAAGCCCGACGCTATGGTGCTGGAGCGAATTCGGGCGACGCTGAATCACCGAAAGTATGTGTCGAACCTTCTGCGCGACGTCGAAAAGGAACTGAATGTCCACTCTGCAAATTGACTTCGGCCACGCCAAGCCGCGCATTGTCGGCATCGATTTAGGTACCACCAACAGCCTGGTGGCGGTGATGGATCTGACGGGACCGCGTATTCTGTCCGGAATCGTCCCTAGTGTGGTTTCGGTTACGGAGTCGGGCGAGGTGATCGCAGGCGCGGAAGCGCGCGAGATGCTGATCACGCATCCTGAACGCACGGTCTACTCCGTCAAGCGGCTGATGGGCCGCGGCGTCAGCGACGTGCAGGATGAGCTGAAGCTCTTTCCTTTTCGTGTCGTTCCCGCTTCGGATGCCGAGGGAAGCGAATCGGTTCTCAAGCTCCAATTGGGCGACAAGGTCCTGACGCCACCGGAAGTATCGGCATACATCCTTCGCAAGCTGAAAGAAGATGCCGAGGACGTGCTGGGAGCGTCGGTCACACAGGCCGTGATCACCGTCCCCGCGTATTTCAACGACGCGCAGAGGCAAGCGACCAAGGACGCCGGCAGAATTGCCGGCCTCGAAGTTCTGCGGCTGGTGAATGAGCCGACCGCGGCAGCTCTTGCTTACGGGCTCGACAAACGCAAGGAAGGCCTGGTAGCAGTCTACGATTTAGGCGGCGGGACATTCGACATCTCGATCCTGAGACTGCACGATGGCATTTTCGAGGTGCTCGCGACCAACGGCGACACACACCTGGGCGGCGACGACATCGACAATCTCCTGCTGAATATCGCGCTTGAGGACCTGCAGAGCGAGTGGGGCGAGGATTTTTCCGGAAATGCCAGCCTGGTCCAGCTCTTGCGCCGCGCGGTAATTCAAGCCAAGGAGGCTCTTTCATTCGCGCCTTCGGCCACCATCGAACTCGAATATGGTCCGCGAAAGTACCAGAGAGAGATAGACGTCCAGCTATTCAATCGTCTGATCGAGCCGATTGTGGAACGCACGCTCGGCCCCTGCCGCAATTGCATCAAAGACGCCGGGATTACAGTCGAGCAGATCAACGAAACAGTGATGGTGGGCGGCTCGACACGGATTCCTCTGGTCCGATCAGCAGTAGAACGCCTGTTCCGCAAACGGCCGCATACAGAGCTGAATCCCGACGAAGTAGTCGCATTGGGAGCGGCGGTGCAGGCCGGAATCCTGGGCGGCGAGGTCGAGGACAAGCTTCTTCTTGATGTCACACCGTTGTCGCTGGGCATTGAGACGATGGGAGGGCTGATGTCGAAGCTTATCCATCGTAATTCGACCATCCCTGCATCGGAAACCGAGCTGTTCACGACCGCTGTCGACGGCCAGACCAACGTTCTGATTCATGTTCTACAAGGCGAACGTGAGCTCGTGAAAGACTGCCGGAGCCTTGCCCGCTTCGATCTGAAAGACATCGACCCCATGATCGCAGGCATGGCGCGCATCCAGGTGCGGTTCCTGATCGACGCCAACGGAATTCTGAACGTCACCGCCAAGGACCTGCGGACCGGCAAAGAGCATAGCATGGACGTGAAGCCGTCCTACGGACTGACGGACGACCAGGTGGAAGCGATGATCCTCGAGTCATATGACAAGGCCGAGGAGGACTTCAAGGAACGACAGATTCGCGAGGCGCGCGTTGAAGCCGACGCGATCATTGGCGCCACTGAAAAAGCGAAAGAGGACGAGGCTTACCATGCGTTGCCCGACGCAGAGCGTACCGCCATCGATCGCGCCATCAATGAGCTGCAGCTGGCGTATCACAGCGACGACCACCTATTGATCCGCGATCAGATCGAGAAACTGAATCAGGCTACGATGGCCTTAGCCGAGGCCATAATGAACGAAGCAGTGGGCAAGGCGCTGAAGGGCACGAACGTCAATGACTAAGCTCACATGGCAGAATCTGGATGACATCGCCCTGTCGCTGTACGAGAAGTTTCCGGATATGGATCCCACGCATGTCCGGTTCACTGACCTGCTGAAGTGGATCACCGAGCTTGACGGCTTCGACGACGATCCGCTGAAATCAAACGAGGCCAAGCTCGAACGGGTCCAGATGGCATGGCTGGAAGAATACCAAGACAATCGGTAGCCGCTCTCGCCGCTGCCATACTGCTCGCGCTGCTGGCCACGGGTGCAGATCAGCCGCTCACGTCCAACCAACGCGAGGTAATGAGCCACATCTCAGCGGATTCGTTGCGCGGAAATCTCTCATTCCTGGCGTCGGACCTGCTCGAAGGCCGTGCCACTCCTTCAAGAGGCCTGGACCTGGCTGCGGAGTATCTGGCGGCGCAATTTAGGCGCGTAGGGCTCGAACCGGCCGGGGACGATGGTTACTTCCAAACGGCGACGGTAACTCTCCGCGAACCGAATCGCGACGGCTTCTCGATGACGATAACTGCCGGCGGCCGCACGATGACCGTCGCCCCTAACGAAGCCTGCATCCTTCCCGCCGCTCCTCTGCGCCTGGACGACGTCGAACTGGTGATCGCGGACGGATCGCAGCCACTGACGGCCGAGGCGGTGAACGGGAAGGCCATTCTCATAACGACACAGCGGATTCGATTTCCGCAAGGCGCGCGGCCCGCCCTGGTGCTGACGATGGCTAGCGTCCTTCCCTCCGAACCTCAGGTTGCCGCCCCTGACACAAGAACGCAGCCAATAACGGCAGGTGTGATCGCCAAGCCAGCACTGGCGGATTTTGTGCGCGGCGCGGCAGATGCACGAATTACCCTTCATGCCAGCGCTGCATCCGAGAAAGCTGTCAGAGTTCGCAATGTTGCGGCTATCCTGCGCGGGTCCGATCCACAATTGCGCGATACGTACGTGATGCTCAGCTCCCACTATGATCACCTCGGCTTGGCGCCGGCCGGCGATGACCGCATCTACAATGGCGCCAATGACGACGGCAGTGGGAGTTCGAGTGTCATCGAAGTCGCGAGTGCTCTAGCCGTGCTTCCGGTGCCTCCGAAGCGGAGCGTCCTGTTCATTCTGTTCTTTGGCGAAGAGCGGGGGTTGTGGGGCTCGCGCTTTTATGCCGCCCATCCTCTGGTGCCGCCCGCACAGACGATCGCGCAGTTGAACCTGGAACAGGTCGGCCGAACGGATGCGTCCGATGGTCCGCAAATAAAAACGGCGTCGATCACCGGGTACGATTTTTCGGAACTCCCCGGTATCCTCACCGATGCGGCGCAGGCCGCTGGTGTCAAAGTCTACAAGAATCCTCAGAACAGCGACGCATATTTCGGTCGCAGCGACAACCAGTCTCTGGCGGATCTCGGAATCCCAGCGCACACGCTGTGTGTCGCCTTCGACTTTCCCGACTATCATAGGGTCACCGACAGCTGGGAAAAGATCGACTACGACAACATGGCGACGGTCGACCGCGCCGTAGCTTTCGGAATGCTTAGGTTGGCATCCGATGCGACACCGCCCAAGTGGAACGAGCAGTACGCACCGGCGCGGCGATACGTGGACGCAGCCCGCCGGCTGCATCCGTAAATGACTTTCCCCGGCTCCGAAAAAGAACCAGCGGATTGGCTCTTACGGTAAGCAGTCTCCCTGGTTTTACTTTTCCTCACTACATTTCGGGTAGAATCAATCCGAATATAGAACATGACTGCCTCCCGTTTCTGGATTTTCATTCTTTCAGCCCTAGCCCTTGCCGGGCAAAACACCAGTCTCCAAATCGATGACAATGATCCCGCTCTGCCTGATCTGGTGTGCCGGGCGGCGATGTTTGCTCAGCAGAGCGGCGATATGCCGGGCGCTGAAAAACTGATACGTCATGGCCTGACGCTGTTTGTCCGGAACAATTCGCTGGAAACGACCGGCGGAGCGGCCTGCTTAACGACGTTTGCCAGCTTGCTGGAATCGCGCAGCCACGAGAAAGAAGCGCAGGAACAACTGGAACACGCTCTTGCGATTCGTGAACAACTGCTCGGACAGAACCACTTTCTTGTGGCCGATACTCTGGTTCGGCTCGGACTGACTCATTCCCGGCAAGGCCACTTGGCCGAAGCCGAAGCCATTCAAACTCGCGCGGTAAACATTCTTCGCATGCAGGAACCCTCGGCGGAACTGGCGGCTGCATTGAACAATCTAGGCGATGTAATGTCCGCCCAGAACAGATGGAAGGAGGCCGAGCCCCGGATCCGCGAGGCGATTTCTATCTGGGAAAAAGCTGGAGGCCCCGACGATCCGAGTGTGGCAGCGGGACTACTAAATCTGGGAGTCCTTTTAGAAGAGCGCAAACAGTACGACGAAGCGGCTCGCGTATTGGCCCGGGCAAGGGGGATCGACGAGAAAGCGTTTCCCGCGAACCATCCACGGATAGCGATGAACCTTAACGCCGCCGGCGTTCTGGCGACCGCGCGAAAGAACTACCAAGAAGCCGAGGATATGCTCGCGCGAGCAGCAGCAATCCTGGAAGATTCGCAGTCTCCACAGCATGCAGAGACCGGCCAGGTTCTGTTGAATCTAGCGGAAGTCTATCGGCTGGAGAAGAAGATGGACCAAGCGCGCGATACGTACCAGCGCGGGCTCGCAGGTGTTACTTCTGCCTGGGGTCCTAACGACGCGCGGCTCCCCCAGTGGATGGAGAAGCTCGCAGCCGTCCTCCGCGCGCAGCAAGACTTCGCCGGAGCCGAAGAGCTAGAAATCCGCGCAACCCGAATCCGGGTCACGCACACCATTCGCTAGATCGCCCTAGGCGGTCCGCATCGATTCGGTCTTATCGCCCGAAATCGCCGCCTGCGCCGCAGCCAGCCGGGCAATCGGAATACGATACGGCGAGCAGGACACGTAATTCATCCCTACTCGATAACAGAATTCGACCGAGCTCGGATCGCCGCCATGTTCGCCACAGATGCCGATTTCCAGATTCGGACGCGTCTTGCGGCCTAGCTCGATACCCATGATGATCATCTTGCCGACGCCTTCCTGGTCGATGGAAGCGAACGGATCGGCTTTGAAAATCTTCAGGGCTTCGTACTCGCCGGAGAACTTCGTATAATCGTCGCGCGACAAGCCCATCGTGGTCTGGGTCAGATCGTTAGTGCCGAAACTGAAGAATTCGGCCTCTTTCGCGATCTTATCGGCGACCAAGACTGCCCGAGGGATCTCGATCATCGTTCCCACGAGGTAGTGAAGCGTTTCCTGACCCGCCTTCGCCAGAACTTCTTTGGCGACGCGAACGATGATTTCCTTCTGATGCTCGACTTCGCGCACGCTGCCCGCGAGCGGAATCATGACCTCGGGAATTACCTTGATGCCCTTCTTCGCGACCTGCACGGCGGCCTCGAAAATCGCGCGCGCCTGCATTTCCGTGATCTCGGGATAGGTGATTCCCAAGCGGCACCCGCGATGTCCCAGCATCGGATTCATCTCGTGCAACTCCTCGACGCGCTTTAACAGTTCGGGTAGTTGCTTCTTCAAATCACCGACTTTAATCCGATACTTCTCGGACATCTCTTTCTTCGACGATCCATTGGCGTAAGGCAGCCGGGCGAGATCCACCATCAGGTCTTCGCGCTTCGGCAGGAACTCGTGCAATGGTGGATCGAGCGTACGGATCACCACGGGAAGCCCGTCCATTTCCTTGAATAGGCCGATGAAGTCCTTGCGTTGCATGGGAAGCAGCTTTTGCAGAGCCTTGGTGCGCGATTTTACGTCGCGCGCCAGAATCATGGCCTGCATAAACGGGATGCGATCCTCGGCGAAGAACATGTGTTCCGTGCGGCACAGTCCGATTCCCTCGGCGCCATAGAGCCTGGCGACTTTGGCGTCGCGCGGAATGTCCGCGTTGGCCCGCACGCCGAAGCTGCCTCGGTATTCATCCGCCCAAGTCATCAGCTTGCCGAAGTAGGAGGAGGTCGGGTCGGGATCCTTGGTGACAGCCTTGCCCAGGTAGACCTTCGCCGTGGTGCCGTCCATCGAAATCCAGTCGCCTTCCTTGACGGTGAGGGCTTTCTTATTGACCGTGACGGTGAACTTCTTACTACGTTCGTCGATGGCGATTGCACCCGCGCCAACGATGCAAGGCCGGCCCATGCCGCGCGCGACCACTGCAGCGTGACTCGACTTGCCGCCGACTGCGGTCAGGATTCCCTTGGCCACATCCATTCCGTGAATGTCGTCGGGAGTGGTTTCCTTGCGCACCAGGATCACGGGACTGTTCTTGCTCATCTCCACCGCTTCCTCAGCGGTGAATGCGGCTCGTCCAACGGCAGCGCCTGGACTGGCGTCTATTCCGGTCGCGATATTTACGAGTTTCTTCAGTGACGGTTCGTCGAAAATCGGGTGCAGAAGCTGATCGAGCTGCTGGGGGGCGACGCGCAGCACGGCCTCTTCCTTGCTGATCAGGCCTTCCTCATGCATCTCCACTGCAACGCGCACTGCCGCCTGGCCCGTACGTTTTCCATTGCGGGTCTGGAGCATGTAAAGCTTGCCCTCTTCGATGGTGAACTCGAAGTCCTGCATGTCGCGATAATGTTTTTCGAGGCTCGCGGTGATCTCACGAAGCTGCGCGTAGGCTTCCGGCATGATCTTCATGAGCTCGGAGATCGCTTGCGGCGTACGGATGCCGGCGACAACGTCTTCGCCCTGGGCGTTCACCAGAAACTCGCCGTAAAACAACTTTTCACCGGTCGCGGGATCGCGCGTGAAACCGACACCAGTCGCAGAAGTATCGCCGGTGTTGCCAAATACCATGGCCTGGACGCTGGCAGCCGTTCCGATATCGTCCGGGATCTTTTCCATCTTGCGGTAGTACGCCGCCTTGGGATTCCACCAGGAGCGGAACACCGCATCCCGCGACATCGTTAGCTGTTCGCGCGCGTCCTGCGGGAAGGGCTTCTTGGTTTCCTTCTGGACGAGTTTCTTGTAATCGTCGATGATCGCCTGCAGATCTTTCGCGCTGAGGTCGGTATCGAGCTTGGTCTTGGCCTTGTGCTTGCGCGTGTCGAAGATGTGATCGAATTTCTCCATATCGATGTTCAGCGCGACTTCACCGAACATCTGAATAAAGCGCCGGTAGCTATCGTAGGCGAAGCGCGGATTGCCGCTCTTCTTGGCCAACCCTTCCACGGTCTTGTCGTTCAAGCCCAGGTTGAGGATGGTGTTCATCATGCCGGGCATAGAGAACTTCGCGCCGCTGCGGACGCTGACCAGCAGCGGATTCTCGGGATCGCCCAGCTTCTTGCCGATCTGCCCTTCGAGCTTGGCCAGCGCCGCGAACATCTGCTGGTCAATCTCGGGAGTCACTTTGTTTCCGTTCTGAAAGAAGATGTTGCAGACTTCCGTCGAGATCGTAAAGCCGGGAGGCACGGGAACACCGGCCTTGCTCATCTCGGCTAGCCCGGCGCCCTTCCCGCCGAGGACTTCTTTCATCTTGCCGTCACCGTCGGCCGTCCCGCCGCCAAAACTATAAACGTATTTAGTCATAATTTCTGATCTCCTGAGGTTACGATCTCCGAGAAGTCGGCGATCGAAGAAAACTTGCCAAGCATGTCGCTTAACATGCTCAATCGGTTCTCGCGGATCTTCGGATCCGGCGCGTTCACCATGATTTTGTCGAAGAATCGGTCGACCAGCGGCCTTAATTCCGCGACGTCCTCCAGCGGACCGTTGGCTGGAAGCTTCGTATAGGCCTCGTAAAGTTCCTTTTCCGGTCCGTCTTCCAGCAGCTCCGCATGCATCACGCCCTGCGTAAAATTGGCTTGCTTGAGGATGTTGTTGATCCGCTTAAAACTGGCCGCGAGTGGTTCGAAATTGGGTGTCGGCCGCACGCGAGAAACGTGCTGAAGCCGTTCTTCGACATCTTTAAGTGTCGAAACACCAACCTTCAGCACTGCATTCACTTCGTCGTACTCGAACCCGCGAACCTCGCGCAAGTAGTGCTGCACTCGTTCCAACAGAAAAGCGTACAGCTCACCCTGCGCCAGAGAATCAAGCTTATAATCCAGACCGGCTTCCACCAGTATCTTTACCGCGCCTTGCGCGGCGCGACGCAGAGCGAATGGATCCTTTGAACCGGTCGGCACGAGTCCGATACCGAAGCAACTCCGAAGTGTGTCAAGCTTATCCGCCAGCGCGACGATTTGCCCCTCGCGCGTAGAGGGAATCGAATCCTCCATGCTGAGTGGCTGGTAATGCTCGTAGATCGCTCGATAGACTGCCTCAGGCTCGCCCTGCGCCTTGGCATACAGCCCGCCCACGACGCCTTGCAGATCGGTGAACTCCTTCACCATCTCGGTGGTGAGATCGCATTTCGCTAACAGCGCTGCGCGTTGCGCGTCTGCGCCTCCGCCAAGTTCCTTCACCAACGCCACTACCCGATCGGTCTTCTCCCTGTACGAGCCAAGTTTCGCCTGGAAAGTGACCTTTGCCAGATCGTCAACGCGATCCGCCAGCTTCCTCGCCTGATCGACGTTCCAGAAAAACCGTGCGTCGTTGAAGCGAGCCTTGAGTACACGCTCATTCCCGTGCTTGACCAGACCCTCAGGATCGCCCGCGGTGTTCATCACCGCGACGAAATTCGGCGCTAGTCCGACGCCGTCTTCCACGGAGAAGTATTTCTGATGATGCCGCATCACCGTGGTTAGCACCTCGGCCGGAAGTTCCAGATATGCCGGATCGAAGTCACCCTTGATCGCCGTGGGGAATTCGGTGATATACGTCAGCGTCTCGACCAGGTCGCCGTCGAGCTTCGCCCCCAGCGCGGCGCCTTCTTTCTCGATCTTGTGACGCCGCTCGTGCGCAGCCAGAATCACGAAGTTCTTGCGCAGTTCACTCTCGTAGTTGGCGATTGTCACTGGGATGGAGCTTGCGCCCAGAATCCTATGTCCGCGCGTGATATTACCCGAGCGCACGCCTCCGATCTCAATTGGGATCACCTGATCGCGCAGCAGGGCGACGATCCAGCGAATGGGACGAATGAAACGGGGACCGTTCTTGCCGCCGGTCCAGAACATGGTCTTGGGCCACTGGATTCCGAGGATCGCGGCCGGCAGCGATTCCGCCAGAATATCTTGCACGGCCCGGCCTGAAACTTTCTTGACCAGTTCGTAGTAGTTGCCGGCCTTGCGCAACGCCGATGCATCCGCGCCCTGCTTCTTCGCGAAACCCTCCGCGGCCTTGTCGCCCGCGGTGATCGGTGGACCTTTGACCACTTGCTCGGAATCGGGTGTTCGCTCCGGCAAGCCTTGCGCGCGGACGACCAGCCTCCGCGGCGTCGCGTCCACGCTCGGCGTGGCACCTAACAGGTCCATCTTGGCTAACTGCGCTAGCGCACCTGGAATCATCCAGTGCGGAATCTCTTCGGTGCCGATCTCCAACAGAAAATCGAGGCTCACGCAGCCTCCTGTTGCTGTTGATCGGCCCAGATCTTAGCAGTCCCGACCGCAAGGTCGCGTACGCGCTTGATCACGCCGACGCGTTCTGTCACCGAAATCGCTCCGCGCGCATCGAGCAGGTTGAACAGATGCGAGCACTTCAACACCTGCTCATAGGTCGCCAGCACGGGATAGCGGCGTTTCTCCGGGTACTTGTCATATCCCGCCAGCAGCTCTTTACACTCGGCCTCGTGTTCTGCAAGAAGGCGCCACAGGCGATCCACGTTGGCCATCTCGAAGTTATAAACCGAGAACTGCACTTCGTCCGACAGGCGAACCTCGGAATACTTCACTCCGGGAGCCCATTCCATGTCATACACGCTGTCGACGCCCTGCAGGAATGCCGAAATGCGCTCCAGTCCGTACGTGATCTCCGCGGGAACAAGATCCAAATCCAAACCGCCACACTGCTGGAAATAGGTGAACTGAGTAATCTCCAGACCGTCGAGCATAACCTGCCAGCCGACGCCCCATGCCCCTAACGTCGGGGCTTCCCAGTTATCTTCCTCGAACTTGATATCGTGCTTTGAAAGATCGATGCCGATGGCCTTGAGGCTCCCCAGATACTGATCGATCACGTCGTCGGGCGTGGGCTTCAGGATCACCTGAAGCTGCTGGTGCTTGTACAGCCGGTTGGGATTTTCGCCATAGCGCCCGTCCGCGGGACGGCGGCTGGGCTGCACATAAGCGACACGATACGGCTTCGGCCCCAGCACTCGCAAGAAAGTCTCGGGACACATGGTTCCTGCGCCGACTTCAACATCGTACGGCTCCTGGATAATCGCACCGCGATCCGCCCAGTAGCGCTTCAGCTTGAAAACGGTGTCCTGAAAAGTGTCCATGACTTAAAGGGCTTCCAGTAGCGGGACCGTTAAAAACCGTCGTTCGACGTGCTGCTCCATGGCGCGGATTAGAGTGCGGCGGAGTCCCTGCAGCGTGGATTTGGTCCACTCACGGGATGTAAGATCGGCCAGCTTCTTGACGAACATTTCCTCCACAATCTCCACGGTTTCTTGTTTGCTCACGCGCAACTCGGGCAGCACGCCCGTCAGGCGCACCGACCACAGAGTGAAATAGTCCACCGCGGACCACATATTGCCGCCGGACCGAAGAACCTCCAGCGTGCTATTCAGCAGCCGGAAAAATTTCTCGTTGGGCTCGTGCGGCGGCATCAGTTGATCGGTCACCTCTGTAAAATAATCCAGCGCCAAAGAACAACCGTAATCGGACTGCAACGCGAACTGCGACTCGATCAGCTCACAGCCTGACAGGTTCGCCAGTTCGGAATTTTCGCGCAAAAAGTAGGCCATCCGGACGTGGGAAAGCCGTTCCAGACCCGATCCAAAGGCGCTTTTCGGACGCTTGGCTCGCCGCGCGATACCCCGCAGCTTCCCCTGGTCACGGGTAAAAAAACTCACGATGAGATCCGCTTCCCGGTAGGGGTAAGTGCGCAGGACGAACGTGTCGCTCACCTGCGCGGGCATAGTCTGGGCGCAATACTTTAGGGTATCATGCCCCGCCGTTTATTTTGACGCCGGCGCGGGCGCCGCGTCCTCCTGGATTCCGCCGACCCAATAGCTGTTGCCCTGCACAAAGACCGTTGCAGTGATCTTTTCCCCGGTGTGAAGTTTGTCAAATTCCGCTTGATCCTTCACCGGAAACTCCATGGTCATGGCTTCCATCCAGTCGCCGATCGTCCCGGCCTTGATAGCGGCGATCTTGCCCTGCGTATCCAGGCGAAGCACTTCGCCATGCATCGGATACTGCTTGACGGGTTCGTCCTTTGTTCCCTCTTTAACTGCTGTGACACTTGGCTGCCGGCAACCAGCCAGCAGAAGAAGAAATGTGATCGCGACGCGGGAACGCATACCCTGAGCTTACAAAAAAAGGGCGGGGACCTTTCGATCCCCGCCAACGTTCGGGACTAACCTGTGCTCAGAAGCGCACAGGGCGCGAGTAGTTACTAGAAATTAAACTTCGCAGCCAACTGGATGACTCGGGAGTTGCTGGGGAACACCTGATCCCATTTTCCGAACAGCGGATTCCCCGGAGTGAGATAGTTAGTTTGGCCTGCATGGCCGACCGCGAGCACGCTGTCCAGCGCGCCCGGCGTGTATTGCGGATGATTCAAGCCATTATAGAAATCCGCGCGAATCTGAACATGGTAGCGCTCGCGGGCCGTGAAAGACTTAGCCACGCTGAAGTCGATATTGTCGATCGGATTCGTGGGCAGAATATTCCGGCCGGAGGTCGCCAACGCGCCCTGCGCAGCCTTGATGAATTGAGCGTTGGGATTTACTGCCAGATATGCGACGGTCTGCCCGGCGCTGTTTTTCAGTGCGGTGACATCGCTCCCGGTTCCCGAAATACCGTTCGGATTCACAATCACGCGATCGCCCGCACTGTCCAGGTTCATATTCGAATCGACGGCGCTCTGCGGGGTCACCCACTCGGGCGATTCCACGACGTACACGCCGGATAGCTGGTAATTGCCCACCAGGTTACGCAGAAACCAGTTGTCGTTCTTTTCAAACCAGGGCGTATCATACAACGAAGTTAGCGTGAGCCGGTGACGATGATCGAGAGCGGACGAGGCCCACTCCGGTCCGAGATTTTGGAAATCCTGGGGACGGCGCGGCGTCAAGGTCGTGAAATTCAGCTCCATAGTGCTGTCGTCCAGCAAGTGACTCCAGGTGTATCCACCTTTGAAGGTGAGATGTCCCGATAGGCGCTTGCTCACATCGATAGCCAGGCCGTTGTACTCCGAGTTCCCTCGCGGGACGTACGAAGTGATCCCCGAGAAATTAGTGAATCCATACTGCGCGAGCGAATTTGCCTGCGTGTTTCTCTCGGTTGTAAGCTGCGCGAGCGTCAGCGGCAGCGCGTTCAGTTGGTCCGGAGTCGGCGCCTGGAGATAGGTCGGCAGAAAGTTCGTATCGGTCACCACCGCGGTGCGCCCCAGCTGGGTTTGCATCAGCAGATGCACACCCTTGGTGCCCAGATAACGGACGTCCAACATCCAATCTTTTGCAAAAGAGTGCTGTACGCCGAAATTCCAGTTCAGGGCGTAGCCCAGTTTCTGATTGTCCAGCCAGCCCGTGGTGCTCGCGCGAGCCTGGGCGGGGGTCAGGGTGGGAGAGGTCAAACCCGGCAGGATGCCTCCGTTCGCAAGAAATCCCGGCGCGTTGGCTCCCGTTACCGTGACGATCGAGTTTACCTCGGGAGGGCGAATATTGAGGCCGATGTTGTCGAAAATCTGATCGTAGGCGATCCCAAACCCGCCTCGGATCGCGGTTTTCGCAGACTTCCCCGGAGAATATGCGAATCCAATACGCGGAGCGAAATTTTTAGTCTGCGGCTGGGGCGCAAAGAAGGTCAGCACTCCCGGAACGTCCGCCTGACTATTCATCGTGTACTCCTGCATGGATCTGGGTACGGCCGTAAACTCGTAACGCACGCCCAGGCTCAAGGAAAAGTTTCGCGTGACCTTCCAATCGTCATTGGCGAACCCATATAGCGCATAGTTGTTTCCGGAATACGGAATACTGCCGCCGACCGCGCGCGTCGCCAGACTATCGGGGGTTAAGTCCAGCAGATACTGTTGCAGGTTGCTGTATTGATAGTTGCCACGAACATTTGAGATGAAGTTGATGAGGGAAGTATTGTCCCGTCCATCGATACCGAACTTCATGCTATGACGACCCTTGATCCACGTCACGTTATCCACAATCTGGTACGTATTTTGCACCACGTGCTGCGGAGCGTTAGGATCCGGGCCAATCTGCGCGCCCAAATTGCTGCCTGTGCCCACCACAAGATTGGGGAACGAATCCAAGCCGGGAAACTGCGTGGAGGGAACAGCGTCGTTGTCATTCAGCCGGTTGTAGGCAAGCCGTACTTCATTGGCCAAATCGGCGCGGAATGCGTGAAACTCAGATAGCGAAAATAGCTTGGCTGCAGTCGGGCGCAGGTAATAGAACGCCGACTGGGCGGCAGCGGTATCGATCCTCGATGTGTTGTTCGCGACGTACCGCACGCGCAACTGGTCGCTATCGGATATGCTGTAGTCGCCCGAAACCAGCCCCCGATAAATATTCTGATAGCTGGGCGCAAGCGCTGGCACGATTCCCAGAGGAATGGAGGTCCCGTTGACGGTGGTGGCGAAGTTGTTAGTCTGCTGCGGCGCCGCGCCGACATACTGCTTCATTACGTTCAGGTTTGTTGGGGATACATTCGTCATCCCCCCCAAGGTCGCGTACCCGGCCGCGGTGGGAGCGTAGACCGTCGAACCACCGGTGCTGCTGAAGCCGGTTGGATTGTAATCGAAGTTGCCGTAATAGAAGATCTTGTCCTTCCGGATAGGACCGCCGACCGCGCCGCCGAGCACGTTGTTGTCGTAACGCGGCTGCGAGAGAGTTCCTTGCCGCTTAAACGCCTGGTCCAGAGCATCCAGATTGCGATTTTGCATGTACTCGTAAAGCGTTGCGTGCAGATCGTTGCCTCCGCGCCGGATCACGGCGCTGAACTGACCACCCGAGGAGTGTCCGAACTCGGCGGAAAACTGATTCTGCAGCACGCTAAATTCAGCCACCGAATCGTTGGGCAGCGCGACCACGGGACCCGTAATGTCCTTGCGGTTATTGTCGGTTCCATCGACCATGAAATTGTTATTGCGCGGCCGCTGTCCACCCACCGAAGGACCGGTTCCCGCACCGATGCCGCCCGCACTCGCAACGCCGGCTCCCAGCAAAGACAGATTCAGATATCCGCCCGTGGGATCCGCCGCAATCCCCAAGTCCGATGCCATCCGGCTGGCGAAGATGTTGGCGATCTGCGCGGTCGTAGTGTCAATCAACGTCGTTGAGTTCACTACGTCTACTGATTCCGTCGCGGTGGCCACCGACAGCGTGACGTTTGCCGTGGCAGTCTTGTTCAGTTCAACACTCAGGTCTTTAATTTGCGCTTTCGCGAAGCCAATCGAGAATACAGTAACGCTGTAACTCCCCACTGGAAGATTATTGAAGCGATAAGCGCCGCTCTGGTCCGACTTAGTCTCGGCAATCACTCCTGTCGCGGTGTTCTGGGCATTTACACCGGCGTTGGCAACCACTTTTCCGCTCGTATCGTAGACGGTTCCAACGAGGTTGCCATCCGTGGCCTGACCGAAGGCGCTGATCATCGAGAACGAAGTGGTCAACACTATCGTGAGCAACAGTGACGTGTTGCGAGACGAAGACATGAGAGTCCCTTTCCAATGCCGGGTTTCCCGGCCTTATATGACTCAATCGGTTGGAAGTAGAAAAGAATTAGGTGTGGTTACGTGAAAGGTCTCAGTTGGTACTAGGGCCTTCTAAGGTCCATCCGCGCGCGGGGTGCGGCGATGGTCCCCGGAGGCCATCGCAATCCCTAGCAAGGCAAAGAAGAAAGCCGCTAGAGCCGGTCTTTGCTGCATCGGGTAGTCTATCAAGCAGTGTACGAACACGGCTAGTAATCCTACCCCCCAAAGCGACCGGAACGCCGGCCGGACTGCTCCCGCTACGACTCCCACCATTAATAGGAAGAACGGTATGCCGCCCTCGGCGGCCCATTGGGCCCAATCATTATGAGCCTGGTTGGCGAATAGACCGTCATCGAAGCGCGCGAAACCAGGGTAGACCTCGGACCACGTTCCCAGCCCGAATCCGGTCAGCGGACGATCCCGGATCATCGCCAGGCTGGATAGCAGGAAATCCTTCCGGACTGCATACGGATTCGGTTCCTGGAGCCGCCTCCAGATAACCTCCCAGCCAGCTACGGCGCCGAGGACGGCGAGCGTACATATGCTTGCTAGAAGCACGCGTGCCACGACTCGCCGGGAAATGACTCCCTGCCCTAAGGCGACGAGCGGGATCACAATCACTTCCGCCAGGCACAAGATAGTTCCAGCCCGCGATCCGCCCGCCACGACTGAAGCCAGCAGCAACGCGCCGATGACGCTATAGAGCATGCGCCGCCGCGAATCCAGGATCGCTCTAACCAGCGGGAGCGGCAATACGGCTTCGATAAACGCCGCGTACTGGTTGTAATAGACAAACGGACCCAGGGTTCGGCGGTCCGACCCCGCGTGAAAGAGCCAGAAGATGACCCCCTCCGGCGACGAAAAAACGGTAAGCATCGATATCGCCGCAAGCCCCGTACCGAAAGACAGTAACCAGCTCAAGAACCGCTCCCGGCTCTGCTTGTTTCCTCCCAGTTCGAGACCCAGGCCGAAGACCGCGAGGATAGTCGTCCAATTGAGAACTTCGTTCAGCGTCTTATAGCGGTCCACGCTCCATCCCATGGACGCCTGAACCAAGCCCCACACAACAGCCATTCCCAGAAGCACCGCGGTGGGATGAATCGTCAGACTCTTTCGCTGGACAATGCGCGCCGCAGCCAAGGCGAAAACCGCGATTTGAAACGCGCTTAGCGCCCAGCGAGCCGGAACCCACATGGAGAGAATGCCCAAGAACAGAATCGCGGCGAGCAGCACTAGGGACCACTGTACGCGATCCACGTGCCATATTCTTAGGTGAAACTGCGGCAGCAAATCGCGGAATCTCGGCAAGCTGTTTTGCCGCCCGCCCGCCTAAATCAAACCCGCGCCCGGATGTTTTCCCGAAAATTCCGGTAAAACCTATCCGAACGGTAAAGCTTACGCCTGTTTTAGAGAGATTTCTAGGTATTACACCCCGGACCCGACCCGCGCCAACCCTATGCCAGATAAGGTTAATACGCTAGGCCCAGAGCGCTTACCAGCGGTTGGCAGCACGGTTGCTCCTTACGTTCTCCGACAGGACACGCAGTGAAAAGTGAGCCTGACCGAGGAGGCTATACGTTTATGTCTTCGCAATTTGACGAGTCGCCGGATCACAGCGGACGCTGGGCTAAAGGAGCGGTGATCGGATTAAGCGCAGGTTTGGTACTGGCGCTGGCAGGCGATGGATATCTTCTGAAGCGTACCAGCGACACCAACCAGCAGATAGCGCAGATGCAGACTGACACGCAGGGACAAATCACCAAGCTCGGGGATGCCACCACGGAACTCCTGCAGCAACGCCTGAAAGCTCTCGACGATGAGATGACGGCGGCCATGAAAGGCGCGAGCACCACGACTACCGCCGCGCTCCGGCGCACCCAGGCTGACGCTCTGAAGCAATCGCAAGAGCTCAGCAAGCAGATTCAAGAGCAGCAGCAACAAGTGGCCAGCCAGATCGGCGATTTGAAAGAAGCCACCACTTCAGTCGACTCCAAGGTTAGTGCCGTGTCCTCCGATGTAGGCAATGTTAAGACGGACGTGACAGCGGTGAAAGCGGATATTGCCTCCACGCAATCGAACCTCGAAAAGACCACCGCCGATCTCAAGAGAATGAACGGCGACATGGGCGTGATGAGCGGCCTGATTGCGACCAACGGCAAAGATCTGGCAGCGCTGCGTGAACTCGGAGAACGGAACTACTTCGAGTTCGATCTGAGCAAGAAGCAAGCCGAGAAGCGAATCGGCAACGTGACTCTCAAGCTGAAGAATGCCGATCTGAAGCGGAACCGCTACACGATGGAAGTTCTTGCCGACGACAAGCGCGTCGAAAAGAAGGATAAGACCATCAATGAGCCGGTGCAGATATATGTATCCGGCTACCGCCAGCCGTATGAAATCGTCGTCAATCAGGTGAAGAAGGATTCAGTGGTTGGATACCTTTCGACACCTAAGGTGACACTGGCCCGGCAGTAAGAGAATTACACTCCGGGTTTGTCGTGGGGCGGCCAGAAATGGCCGCCCCGAGTGTTTTTAGGGCTGCGGCACCTTGATGCGGCCTTCCCACAAGCTCTTGTTGTTTTCCTCGCAGGAGTATTCCATAATCTCCCACTCCGGACGAAGCGTCCATCGGCGAACGCTGTCCCATGGCTTGGTATAGGTCTTGGGATCGTCTATGGTGATCACGTAATCGATGTGGTCCCGATCCGTGCGGCGAAAGCGTTCGATGGTGTGCAGCTGATCGCTATGCGGGTGCCCGATCGTGTCGATCCTGGTGCGACCGTTGAAACCGATGGTGTCGATGACCAGCGTGTCGCCATCCCACTTACCGACCGAGTTTCCGAACCAGGTGGGATCGATATCCTTGGGATGCGGCCGTCCGTCGATAGGCGTGACGTGGAACCAGGTGTTCTGCTCGTACATCATCGCGATGTACTTGTCATCCTGAATAATCTGGACGGGGTGCGGTCCACCTACGGAACGCAGCAGCCCGAACGGCAGGCACGCACCGGCATAATCGCCGTTGGCTGTCGCATCGTAGGACTCCCATTGCTGCTTGCCCCAAGCCGTGAATGGCAGATCCTTCACACCCTTACAGCATGCTTCGTCCTTGGTGACGTCGGCCATGCGCGGGGTCTGCCAAACTCCACCGAAATCCGGCTTGCCATTCGCCTTACGCGGCGCGGGCGCCGGCGCAGCTTTGGTGTTAGCCTTCTGCTGCGCGGGCAGGATCGCCGGCAGCGCGACCAGGAGGACCACCAGGATAGGAACAGACGCACGAATCTTCATAAGACGCCATCATGCGCTTTGGAGAATCGGGAGTCAAGCGCTTAGCCCGCAAAGGACCCGCGAGCCATGGAACCGAGCGCCAATCGTAGGTCGTAAACCGCGGTCCGTTTTGCGGGCTGCAACTTACTAGCGCTGCGCACCGAACGTAAAACCCGCGGAATCGGCCGGCGCCTCACCAGGCTCCTTGCGAGCGTAAATGTTATACGTCCCCGATCCGGTCGCGATACGGTCGGCGCAGTCGATCCGAAAGATGTTGCCGCCCAAGGAAAACCACAGCGAATTCTCCGCAACTTCACCCGCTCGTTCAAATCCCTGATCGGGGCGCGGCCGGAACGACAGG
>Ga0105240_10002640_pt1 | contig 28557 bp, 23 predicted proteins | sample KBSC54metaG_FD_80426 | JGI IMG/M metagenome (GOLD analysis project Ga0105240, IMG submission 80426) | Corn rhizosphere microbial communities from Kellogg Biological Station, Michigan, USA - KBS C5-4 metaG | ecosystem: Host-associated > Plants > Roots > Rhizosphere > Soil | place: Michigan, USA... | reverse complement strand
TTGGTATCACGGGTACAAAAGGCAAAACAACCACATCGTTTTTGCTTGAGCATATACTGCATACTGCTGGGCATAAAACAGCGCTTATTAGCTCTGCCCAAAACCGTATCAATGGCATAAAATTCCCAGCTCCACTCACCACACCACAGCCCGATTATTTGCAACAGTTTTTAAAGCTGTGTGTTGAGAATTGTGTTGATTATGTGGTTATGGAAGTTGCAGCCCAAGCATTGACGCTCCATCGTGTTGAGGGCATCTCTTTTTGCGGTATTATTTTTACCAACTTTTCCCATGAACATTTAGAGTTTTATCCAGATTTGACTGAATATTTTCGTGCAAAGTGCTTAATTTTTGGCATGGCTGCAGAGAATGCACCAGTGCTCATTAATCAAGATAACGAATATTGTGCCCAGTTATTACCGCACAATAGACGGTTGATTACTTTTGGTTTTGATCAAGGTAACAATGGATATCGTGGTGAGCTTATTGCCGACACTATTGCTACCATTGGATTGCGCATATGCTTTGACGAAAGTAGTCACGATTTTGCATGCCCTTCTCTTTTTGGTAAATATAACGCGTACAATGTTTTAGCAGCAACCAGTATGGCACTTTCTTTGCACGTAAAAAGTGATGTTATTATCCTAGCATTGCGTACTTTTGCCGGAGTGCCAGGAAGATTACAAGAGCATCATTTACCAAATGGAGCGCGGTGTTTTATTGATTATGCACACAATCCAGAATCTTTTCAGGCAGTTTTATCAACGTTGCGTGCATTAACATCACAACTGATTGTAGTTTTTGGTGCTGGTGGTGGTAGAGACAAATCAAAACGACCAATGATGGGATTGATTGCTGCAGATATTGCTGATATTGTGCTGATAACATCCGATAATCCTCGATTAGAAGATGCAGCGACCATTGCAGGTGATATTGTTCGCGATATTCCAACAGCAATGAGATATAAAATTGTACAAGAGCTTGATCGTAAAAAAGCAATTAAGTACGCTTATCAGCTCTCTGATCAGGGCTCTATTATTGCACTTTTGGGTAAAGGTCCTGATGAATATCAAATTATTGGGACAACAAAACATTATTTTAGTGAACAAAATATAGTTGAACAATTATAATTTTTAAACTTCAAAAGGAATAGCATGAAAAAAATGTTTTTATTGGTTCTTTTGTTGGGCAGTGTGAATATCTCACACTCAATGGATAAGAAGATGCAACCAGCGGATAAAGGTGCGCAATCAGATGCAAATAGAGTAACGCGGAATAACGAATGCACAGGATGTTATTTTGGACCAGCTGTCCCTGCGTGTCCGAGTTGCGTGACTAAACGTAATAGTAGTGATCGTACATCAACTACACCACAAGCAAATGTAAAGGCAGCAGTTGTTCCTGCAAAAAATGATCTAAGCAAGTCTCAGGAAGTGCTACGTTGTCCATAATTTGACGCAATAACAAGAAGAAATTTAATAATCCTGCAATTTGGAAGGCGGACTTCCAAATTGCGGGATTTATTTTTTTTATGCTATTATTGTGCGCAATTATACATATGGGTGGGTTTATTTTGAAAAGGAAGCGCATGAAAAAGAATTTTTTACTATTTAGTATGGTGAGTTTTTGTATGATTTTTGAACTCTGTTACCCAATACCCCAAGAGGCACGAGCTAAAGGTTTTGTATATTTACACGAGATAGATCCAACTATTTTGGTATCGCTTCGGTATATTAGTAATGAAAATTTTGTGGGTAAACCTGTTGATGGATACAAAAAGCCAGTTGTTATTATGACAAAGCAAGCGGCACAAGCGTTGGCACAAGTACAAAAAGCAGTAAAAAAAGATGGTTATTCTTTGGTTGTATATGATGCATATCGGCCTCAGCGTGCGGTGAATCATTTTATGCGTTGGAGTGAAGATGACAAAGACAAATCAAAAGAAGCACACTACTATCCTTACATAGAAAAAGAAAAAGTATTTGATTTGGGGTATGTTGCAAAGCGTTCAGGGCACAGTAGAGGCAGTACTGTTGATCTTACTATTATTAAAGATGGCGAAAAGGTTCATGAATTAATAGAGCAAGACTGTCAATTGTGCGATGGTCGCGTAATTAAATTGCTTGATGATGGTACGGTCAATATGGGGTCATCGTTTGATTTATTTGATGAAGCTTCGCATACGCATAACAATCTTATTGAAGAACAATTTCAAGAGCGCAGAGATTATTTAAAAGCAAAAATGGAAGAGCACGGTTTTAAGAATTATTCACAAGAGTGGTGGCATTATACATTGAGCAATGAACCGTTTTCTGCTGACAAAGATGATAGCTATTTTGATTTTCCTATTGAGTAAGATGTATGCAACATCAAGTGGGTAAATAGTATAATATAAAGAGCTGCAGAGATTCTGTGGCTCTTTTTTAATGGAAAAGAAAATGAAGCATATTGTATTTTTGTTAAGCATGTGTCTGTTGTTTATAGATCACTTGTATACTGAGGGTTTTACTACTGGAACAGTTGTTCTGACGCATAAAGGGAATGCGGCAATTGAACAATTGCATAAACAAAATAGTGTGACTGTTCACTGCGGAAATCAATCACCTGTGTATGAGATAACAGATACAGCCTATAATGTGGTTGATCATTATATTAAAATTAGCATACAAGATGTTGTTTTGTCTGTTGCGTCGGATCAAAAGTTATTTGTAGTGAACAAGGGCTGGGTTCGAGCAGATGAATTAGTTTTGTCTGACTTGTTATTGTGTAGTAATGCAAAACTTGTTTCTCTTAATGCGATTAAAACTATTTATGAACAGCAAAAAATGCATACGCTTTCCGTCAAAGAAAGCCATGTATATTGTGTAACAAAATATGGCATTATTGTTCACAATGCCGAGCCTATTGGGGCGAGCGTTGCAACAATTATTTTTCCGGTATGTCCACCACTGGGAGCTGCTGTTATTCTTGGGGAAATAATAGCCTTGGGAGTAGCCGGTTTTTCAGCATATCTTATACATAAAAAGTCAAAACAAGAAAATCAAAAAAATACATATTTAGAGCAAAATAATGCTCCTAATAATTTGCCTCATGGAGGAAAGCCTCCAAAAGATGAAGACGATGAAGATGAGCATCTTTACGGTATTTATAAAGATGCTAGTTATCATCATCGTAAAAGCAGTGGGAAGAAAAGCATGTGCCCTAAAAATGGACAAAAATGTTTAGATAATTCTTTTGAAGTTAGTGATGGTTCCGATCGGAGAATTAGTATTGAAGATGATGTGTTTGTAATATTAGAAGAGACTGCTCCAAGAATATTTCATGGATATATTATTGAAACTTGGAAGGAACTAGACAAGGCTGGCAATTCTAGACAAGCAGTTAGAAGTGCTTTTAAAAAACATGGTCTTGTAAATAAAGCTGGGAAAATTATTAAACGTATCTGTAGTTAAAAGGTTTTTTGATGAATAAAATTGAACTTGCTGTATTTAAATTAGATGAGACAAGGAAAATAACCCTAGAGGCGCATGATCCTTTAATGGAAATCGATTGTTGCTACGAAGGTGATCTTATATTTAAACAAAGCGAGCAATCTTTAATTTTAAGTGATGATGTTATTCGCATTAGTATGCAGCTACTCATTCTCCTGCTGAAAAGAGTTTTAAAAAATGAATTATCATTAGATCGATCTATAATACAAGATGTTGGCTTTATCTATAATCAATATTGTCATTTTTTATGGTCAGAAGAAGAGTTGTCGGTTGCCGATAATTTTTTGTATGAAGATGGAGACAAAAATAAAGATTGGATTGGTATGCGATATCATTTATGGGCCGGTGGAAATAATGTAACGTGGCTTTATAACGATAAAAGTGGAGCAATCATTTTGGAAGTTACTCCGTTTTATCCTTACTTGCATGTTGATCCTAATGAAGAGCCAAAATATGTTTTTTATGGTGAATGGATTAAAGATTACAAGCCTTATTTTATAACAACAATACCAAAAGAAACAGCTCAGCAATGGTTAGAGCAAGCGGAGAGTGTTGTAAAGCAAATAAGTGATAATGTTGAAAGATGGGAAAAAGAAGAAAAGATTAAGGGGAACAGTTGATGCGTCCACATGACATTATTTTTAAATTAAGTAATACCGAAAAGTTAGTAGCAGATCTAGAAATGCCTTTTGAAACGCTGCCTTGTTTTTGTCAGATTACGATTAGTTTTTATGATGGATTTAGGAATATATTTTAAGTACTCATGGTTACTTAGAAGATATGATTGAGAGATCATATAAAAAAAGAGTTTGATAGAAAATCAGAAGAAGATGGTGATAGTAAAGAAATGATTTATGAAGATTGTCCACGAAATAAGTAGAGATGAAAAAGAGGGCCCTAATTTTGAGGCCCTCTTTTTATTGAATAGTGTTATTTTTGTTTCATAATAGCGTCTACTATTTTTTGGTTAAGCTTACCTGGAGCGTTGCAGATAGGACAACAGTTTGGTTGGCCCGCCTTAGTGTTTCTGGCGATACAATCTTTCAGGCATGTTTTACAAATACGTTCACTTCCTACTTTACAACAATCAGATGGGATGTGAGTAACTCCACTTGTTTCTGTGCAAGTTTTGTCGTTGTTAACACAGCATTCACCGTCTTCTTTTTGTGTAAACTGTCCAACTGTTTGCCAGCATCCATAGCATTGTCCCTTATGTTTTTCTGCGCACGGTTTGCACACGCTTATACTACTTTTTTTACATACGCGGCAAGGCAAAGGTGCAACAAAAGCTTTTTCACCACAGGCAGCGCATTGTATTTCAACACCTTTTTTGTCGAGCACAGGTTTTTCTAGCACAGGAGCGCTTGGTTTAAGATCCATTTGCACATGTGGTTGTTGTTTGTCTAGCGCTTGATCATATTGCTGTTGACGTGCACGTTCTGCATTTTCTACCGCCCTTATAGCAGCAGCACGTTCAGCTGCTTCTTTTTGGGCTGCTGCAGCATTTTGCACATTAAGGCGGTTGTATTCTGTTTGTTGCGCTCGCAGTTCATCGTCAGCTTTTTTTTGCTTAGCAATACGTTCTAATTCATCAGCTTGAGCTTTTTTCGCCAAATCTTCAGTTTGCTTTTGTTGAGCAATGCGATCAAATTCTGCTTGTTGATCAGCTAATATTTTACGATCGCGCTCTTCTTGTGCAAGAATGCGTTGGCGTTGTTGCTCTGCTTGCGCACGTTCTTGCGCCAACTTTGCTTGCTGGTTTTTTAGTTGTTGTGCTGCCTGATACTCCGACTGTTCTTTGAGAAGAATAACGTTATATTCCTGCTCCAGTTTTGTTTTTTCTTGCAATGCACTATTAATAGCTTGCGTATAAGCAAGAGATATTTGTGCGCGATCAGTTTCTGTCATGTAATAAAGATCGTCGGCAGAGTAACGGTTTAGTTTTATTGATAAAGATTGTGGCTGGGAAAAAATACGCCAACCATCTTTTTGGCAAAGATTTATATGTAAATTTGTAATGCTATTTTTGACGTTGTCATGTTGTAGTGGTTGGTTAGCAATTTCTCTGCATCGATCAAGGCGTTGTTGCTCTGCTTTTTGCAAGAATGTAACAATATCATGATGGTTATTGCTACGTGCAAGATTAATACCAACTCCAATATCTTTACTACGGAAATCGTTATCACAAACCAAAGTTGTTACGATATCTAATTTACCAGTTCTGGTTGCAGTTAAAAATGGTGTTTCATTGTATTTGTTACGCTTTAATGGTGCTTGCGGATCATACTTGAGGCAGTTATGCAGCGCTTCAACCGTTTGTGCAGTATGAGCTGGAGTGTTACCATCATTGGTTGTTAATGGTGCGCCAGAGTTAACAAATAATTGCGCGAGCTGAAATTGGCCCCATTGTACGGCAGTGAATGCAGGATTGTCGCCATTTTTATTAACGTCAGTTGCTAATTTTTTATCAACGGCAAGAATCATTTTTGCAGCAACAATATCACCGGTTTTTGCTGTTTTATGAAGAGCGTTTTCATTGTTGTTATCGGTAATGTGGATATTAACACCTGCATCCATTAACGTCTGCATCAATTTATGATTTTTTTGTATGACTGAACGCACAAAAGATGTTTGACCGTTGTTATCGCGTGTATTGATATTAACAGCAGGGTTTCCTTTAAAGCGAGAGATAAGATTGTAGTGCTCATTGCGTGATGCAATTGCAAAAATATCTTCTCCTTTAAGATTACGTCTTTGAATGTCTGCTCCACGTGTAAGTAAAAGATCAAGTTCTCTTTCTTTGTTATACGCCCCTGCATAGAGGAGTGGAGTGTTGCCGGAATTATCATCGGTATCGACATGAACTCCATTTGCCAAGAGAAATTCCAGTGCTTTATAGTTACCACGCATAGTTGCATTGTGAATCGGTCTAAAGCCATTGTTGCCCGGTGCGTTTAAATCAATATTCTTTCTTTTGAGTATCTCAAGCATTTCTATATCAGACAATTCTGTTGCAACAATGGTCGGAGTTTTGCCGTCATTATTTTTTCCACTAGCAAGTGAACCAATTTCTGCAAGTTGTGCAACCATACGTGCTTTTTTTGTTTTTACCGCGGTGTGCAAAAGATTGTCACCATTATTTTTTTTCTGGTTAATAAGATTAGATTTTATCAAAAAGGGGACTAGTTCTGGATTGTCTTTTTTAATCACAAGAGATGCGGGTGAAAGGTTTTCATTATTGACCAACTCCACATTTGCATCTTTGTTGATTAAGCATTCTGCGGTATCAATGTGATCATTTTCAAGTGCGCAATGAGTTGGGGTGTTGCCAAGATTATTTTTCTCATCTTTGTTGGGTAATTTTGCAGGGCTTTGCCACAGTGAATAGTAAAGCCAATTGCCCCACTCAGAATAATCTGGTTCAGTTGTGAGCATTTCGACTATCTCTGTTTTGCCTAGTTCTGCTGCGATATGCAGTGCATTGTTACCGCTGCGATCTTCTTTTTGTGAACAGTCTTCATGATTTTCAAGACGCTTTTTGATCGCACTTGCGTCTCCATTGCGTACATCCTGAAATATGGAAGCAGCTTCTTTTGCTATAAGTGAATGCGCGCAGCAGAGTAATGCTGCAAGTAGCATGGGATTACGTTTTTTCATGTGAGCCTTTTTGAATGTGTTTGTGTGAGTTTTGTTAGGCAGTATAATGGAATTTGTTAATTTTTGAAAATAAATGGCCTGCATGTGTGATGTCAGAAAACCCCAGCATAGGTTATGGAGCTGGGGTTACAGATCTACTTTTAAAAAAAGAAATAAAATTGTTTGCGGCAGCGACAAGAGCATTCCACCAAGATGATGGTTTTTTTTCTTGAGTAGACATTGGAGCAAGCGGTATTTGGGGTTCTTCTTTAATTACCGAGCGAGGAGTTGACTCTTCAATTACTGGCATATATGACTTTTTTTCTTCTTCTGTGATAGGTGCTGGTTCATTCAAATATCGTTTTTCCGGGGCAGGTACAAATATTCCTCCTTTTATTAAAGCGGGATTGAGCTGTTTAATTTCTTTTGGCACATCTATTGATTGTTGTGGTGAAAGCGGGCTGAGAGTTGTAGGTGTTGTAGTGGGTTGAAGATGTGTTGCAGGTGAATTCTTTTCGTGCTTATCCTGAACAGTTAACCCCATGTTCAGATCCTCTTCATACGGGGACCCCGGCGTAGAGAAGCGGAGCTGGGGATAAAGGATCGGGGCGCTTAATCCTTCAACAAGTTCAGGATGAGCGCTCGTATCACTAGATGATTCCATGTTGGGTTGTACAATAGTATGTTTTGCTGCTTGTTCCGCTAGTATAAATTCTACCGGAGCTTCTATTGTTTCTAGGTCTGTCGCAGGTTGCCTTGGTGTTTCCTGGAAAAGTATTTCTGCTGGTTCTTCTGCTTTTTCTGGTTCGAGTATTTTTTTATAGCTGTTAATTGTTTGCTCTAGTTTTGCTAAAAGTGTTGTATTTTCTTTGGAAATATATTGCTTGAATGATTCGAGCAATTGAGCGTCTTTTTCAAGCTCGGTCCGGTCGCGATTTTCGTTAATTTTTAAAGTTAATGTTAGCAGTTGTTTTTCAATTAAATTATCAATGCTGGCTTGAATATTAGGTCTTAGATATTGAGGCCCTTCATCCATTTCTTTTAGCTTATCGGCTATCAGTTTGTTTTCTCTTTCTATTCTATGGTTAAAGTTTTTTATTTTTGTTTTGGATAAATTATTCAGAGCAATAGAGATTGTTTTTTGTAATTCTGGGTCATTAATTTCAGGAAATGCTTTGTTAGTATTGATAAACTTTGGAAGATATTCTTCTCCGGCAGCTCTTGTAAATGTGGGTGGTTGGTGGTGAAACTGACTAACAAAAGCCTGTTTATATTTGCTAGCATCATTTTGCTTGCGTTCAAACAATGAGTTCCATTCTAACAAGTGTAAGAGGTCCTTTTTTGTGGCTTCATCCCAATTCTTGTTATTTTTTACAATAACATTGATATGTTGAGCAATAAGGTCTGGTTTCTCTTGTTCTAGCGTGTCCATACTATGGGCGGGAATTGAGGCGGCAAGGATAAACACAAAAATGGTAAGCAATATATGGCCTAATTTCATTGGTACACTTTCTTTTTAAGCATTTTCTGCTTGTAATCGCATTATTGCAGAAAATATCGATTATTTTGTCCTGTATTTTGTCCCGTGCTTTCTTGAACATCTTTTTTAAGTTGCCCAATATTTATAGATCCAAGAGCAAGTTTGTTTCGAGGAGTATTGAGGAATGAATCTATGGTAGTTGTTATTTTTAAAGATGCATTTTGATGATATAAACCGGTCAATGATCGGTGGGCATTTTTTAGATGAGTTTGAGCTGTGAGTGTATTGTACGATAAAGTTTCAGAGCATTTATTTATCGATATAATAAATGCCGAATAAAATGTTTGTGCTGATGGGTGGAAGGGCCGCTGCATGGATGATATGGATGAAATGAGAAAGAAAAGACTTATTATGCTGGTATATAAAATAGTATGCTTGTTCATGTAGCATTTCTCCTTTCTGCTATGGATCATGATGATTTGTAGATTGAGTTGTCAATAATTTATTGTCACACCGTTGCAGACTATTGTGATTATGCATGCTCTGATCGTATGTTGGAGTTATAAACAAAAGGAGCAACGTATGGACAAATTATTTCATAAGCACCTCTTTTGCGGTCTTTTACTATTGGGCCATGTTTTTACGCAATCCAAATCTACTTTTAAGCTTGGTGTTGAAAATATCACGCAAGCGTTCATTACAAACGTATGCCCTGATACCAAAGAAAAGTGTGCGATTGGTTTAATTACTAATCAAACAGGTGTTGATCAAAATGGAAAATCAACAGCAGATGTTCTTGCTGAAAAAGGGATGACTATAAAATATATTTTTGCACCAGAGCATGGATTAAATGGCACGCTTGCCGAGCGAGATGTCCATGATTCTATTGATGAAAAACGATCAATTCCAATTATCAGTTTATATGGCAATGGCACAGGAAAAATGATTGCTCCTGAATATCTGAACGCCATTGATTGCTTAGTGTTTGATATTCAAGATTCTGGTATGCGTCACTATACCTATATTTCTACATTGCTCAGTACGATGAAAGTTGCAGCAGAAAACAACAAGCCATTTGTGGTACTTGATCGTCCCAATCCATTGGGCAGCATGATGGAAGGGCCGTTAGTGGAGCCTGAGCTTATCTCGTTCATTTCTATTGCATCTATTCCATTACGTCACGGCATGACAATTGGTGAATTGGCAGGATATTTTAACAAGTACGTTTTGCAAAAGCCTGCTGCATTACAGGTGGTTACCATGCAAGATTATGATCGCACACAAGGGTTTATGGGCAAATTTATTCATCAGCTATCACCAAACTTACAATCGTTGCAATCGTGCTATGGATATAGCTTTTTGGGATTGTTGGGAGAAATAGAACCATTTGACGTTGGCGTTGGAACGCCAATGGCATTCCAGTGCATCACCTTGCCAAAAAAAATGCATGTATCATCTGCAGTGTGGCAGCGGCTACAAACTCTGCTCAGTTCTTTTGGTGTAAAAAGTCATTTTTATCGCCACACCAATCCAAAGCATAACCGCAGAAGCAAAGGACTGCGGCTAGAATTTTCTGATATGAGTAATGTGCATGCATTTGAATTGTTTATTGCAGTGTTGCAGTTTTTTAAAAAAGAGGGAATATCGTTCTCTTTTTCAGCTGCATTTAATAAAGCAGTGGGAACAAAAGAAGTGCAAGAGGTTATAGCAGGGACAATGTCGAAAGAGTTGTTTTTGAAAAATGTTGATAAAGAGGTGCTGCAGTTTCGTGAGCGTGCAGCGCCTTTTTATTTATACTAAGCTATTTCTTTGTTCTCAATCTTTGTTTAAAAGTCTTTTCTTAGGGTTTGCATTCGCTTAATGGGTATGATTGCGGAGTGGGAAAAGTGCCAAGACGTTGTTTAATTACTTCGCACGCATTTTTAAATTGTTCTAACTGCCCCTTATAATCGACCTTTTTAATTTTTAGAAAATCAGCATGTTTATTTTTTTTGTTTTCAATGTTTATAATATTACAGTCCCATTTGGGAGCAATGTAGTTATTTTTAAAGCTTTCTTTTTCACCAATAAGTTTGATATTTGCTGTATCTTCTGTATCCATATAATCGAGATGTTCTGAAAGCTCTATAATATGAGGTAATACAATTCCGGGATCTGGGGTATAGTTTTTATTGTAACGAGCAAGTTCTGCTAACACTATTTCAAGAGGTTGCTTAATGGCGATTCGTTCCTCAATTACAAGCAATGCTTTGGCACATTTTGCTTGTAAAGATAGTTCTTCTGGCGTGAGTGTTGTTTTACCTTTGAGAGCATTTGATACTCTTTGTAAGGTTACATTATCAATTTGCAGGTCTTGTAATTTTTTTTCGTGAAGTGGCTTATTGATGTAGGTATCTGCCGTGTTGGTGTAATATGGTATGTGTGCTGTGGGAACAGTCATTTTTGTGGGAGCACTGCTTGCTTGCAGCGAAACAATACCGGCAAAAAGATTAAAAACTAACAAAAAAAGAGAGAAATTTTTACGATTTATCATATAACATATCATAAGCATTAGCCTTTCTATTATTTTGTTTGACCACTAAACCACGAACTAATCCACGATGCTATACCATTTTTTGATCTTTTTATTATCTTCCCATGAGCCAGCTAAACCAAGAACCAACAGTAGATGTTATGCCGCTGAGTATATTAATTACAAAATTAATAGGTGCATTAATATAACTGAGGAATGTTCTCAATGGAGTCGATGGTGTTTCTGGAGCAGAGGGTTTTTCTACAAGGGGTTTTAGAGCATTACAAAGCTCTAAGATGCCAAGTTTCAAGGGATAAATGTTGTTTTGAGAGAATTCTTTTCCCTCTAGTGCTTCATAAAGTGTTGAGATCCAAGTGTTCTCAAAATTCAATATTGACATATTGCTTAAAGGATTGGTTGCGGGGAAAACCATACCTTCCTGTCTTTTTTTTTCTTTTACAATTTTTATAGCATTTAGAAGAGCTTCCAGCCATACAAAAGAGGTTACATCATATGGTAATTTTTCATACAATGTTGGATCACATAAAATAATAAAACCTTCTTTTTTAACCAATTCACCAATTCTTGCTCTTTCACTCTCTATTTTACCGACAACCTCTGGGGATAATTTTTTTAGAATATCATCAGCTTCTGCTGTTTGTTGCGGTACAACCGGGGGTTGTGTTTTTGTTATTGCTAGAGTTTTTGGTTGAGGAGCAATGCTTGTTCGCTGGTTAGCAACAGTTTTTGCCTGAGCGTCACGAGCTATTTTGGCAGCTTTTAATTGTTCAAGTTCTCGTGCTTGTTCGGCTATCATTTTATCATAAGCAGCGCGTTTTCTTTTTTGTTCTTCTGCTAATGCTTTTTCTTTGGCTACTTGGGCTTCTTGAGCTTGCTTGTCTAATAGCTCTTTGTATTCTTTAATTTCTTTTTCTTTTTGCTGCTGCATAAGAGCTGGAATATTACTAACAAAAGGTATAAGTTCACTGCGAATAATGTCTATTTTTGCAGGAATAATTGATTGCGTTATATAATCGTTGAGCTGAGAGATAATAGCTGCATATGGTGCAGAGTTTTTTGGTTCAAGAGCTTGTATAACTTCGACATGTAAGCGATTAATCTCTACAAGAATTTCTATAATTTCGAACAAGCATGCAAGAGATAAATCATTTGGAAAATTATCATAATTTTCTTTTTTAAATAACCATTCAGTTCCATGTTCTTTAACGCTTTGTGTAACGTTGTCGAAAACTTCTTTTGCTATGGTTTCTTTAATAGTAATTGTTTTTTCTTGTGGAGATTCTTTGCTGCCGCGTAGTTTTTCTTTTGCAGTAACCATCAAAGCTCTTATTTCACTTGTTTGAGCAAGAGATATGGATGGATCTTTTTTCATTCCTTCTAATGGTTTGACTAGACTGGTAAGAACATTAGCGTTAGGAGCATCGCTGTTAATAGCTTTTTCAAAGAGAGCAAGCTTGGATTTTATTACTTGCGCAGGTTCATGAGCAAGAATTTTTTTTGCTGTGTTGTTTTGGGCATTAGAGATGCTTTCTTGTAGATTATGATTACTTTCAGAAACGTATAGTTTATAGTTGTCTAACTGAGATGCTATTGATTTGAGAGTTGATACGTCATCTGTTTCTGTAATTTGCTTACTAAGTTTATCAACTTGTTGCTGGATTAATTCTTCCATTTCTGTCTGTTTTGTGCTTAATGAAGCAGCAAATTTTTCTGAGATTCTTTTGCTATGGTCTATTTTTTCTGTTTGTGGTTGTTGGGAAAGGTTTGCAGTATGAAGTTTTTCATTTTGGAAGATCAATCTAGCAATACCTACTAACAACATAATGTCTTTGTCCCTGTTGTTAGGATTCATTAAGCCTATAACTTTAGGATAAAACTTCTGGACTCTTTCTATAACTATGTCATTAGGTAACCATTTACCCTTCGAATCAATATACTTAAGCGTTTTTTCAAAGCTTATTATGAATTCAAAGATTTGCTCCAAGGAAAAAGTTGTTGTTACCAATTCTGCCAACTCTTTAGAAAAATCGTTTATTACTTGCAGCAATTGTTTTTTAGAAAAACCTGTTGCTTCTAGTTGCTCGGATATCCCGGGCAAGCTGTCTCGAACTAATATTGGAAATAATTGGGTTGGGTAATCTTTATTTTTGATAGCAAGTTGAGCTACTTGTGCTAGGAGTTTAGCTGTTGCCTCATTAGATAATTGAGTATTGGTTTTTTCAAATTCGCTTGGAACATATGATTGATAAAACTTTTCTGCTGTCTCTGTCATTTGTTGCAAGTTAGTTTTTTTAGGACCTTCCTCTTCTATAATATCTTCGAAATAAAGCTGCCCTGAACCTTTTTCGGAATAAGGTTGTGCTAAATACTCTTTTTGCTCTTGAATGTCTTTAGCGTATGTCTTTATAGCAAGGTCAGGATTTTCTCTTTGATTTTCTAATTCTTGTTTTTTGAATAGATTGAACAATTCTTTGAGTGTGTCAGGAGCATCTTCAGGCAATTGTTGCAGATCAAAGGTAAAGCGAGGATATGCTTTGTAGCCTCTTTTGCGAACAATCCCTGGGGCAGAAGCTATTAAATTTACAGTTTCAGTTGAACCGTTTGGCAGTATTACTTCTTTTTGTTCTATTACTATATTCCTTAAGGATTGAATAATCTTTCTTTGTGCCAAGCTACTGTCACGATCATTTTGATTTGTCACCTCTTGGCCGCTTGCTTCTTTCTGAGTAAACCAGAAGAGAAGCTGTAAGGCGTATGTTTTTGTTTGCGAATCCCAGTTTTTTCTATTCATATAACTCAGAAGTTCATCAGGATGATCCATTAAATATTTAGGGTTAGTGAATAGGAGCATATCGCTGGCTTTTTCTTGTTCTTTTGCAAATCTTTCTTGTTCGCGCTCAAATTCTTCTTTTTCTTGTTGGATTTGTTCTAATTGCAAGGTGCTTTCCATCATGTCATTGGATTTCAGTGTTGCTTGAGTTATATTTTCTATGCTATTAATCATTTCCTTGATATCTTCTCGAGACAACGTGCTTTCTTCTGGAGTTCTGTCTTTAGTTTTTTTTAATATTCTTGCTTTAAGATTTTTCAATTGAGTGATTCGTGTATTTTTTTCAGAACGCTTTTGCTTAGAGATAAAATCAATCAAAGTATCTATGTTATCAATGGCAGGATCAATCACATATTTGTTGTGATCAGGAGTTCCATTATAGTGCAGTAAAGCCATTAATAGTGAGTCTACTAAATCATGAGATGCTCTTTGAAAAGCTTCTCTTGGAATAACATTACATACTTCATCAAGTAGGTCCCAGCATGCTCTAAGTGTGTCGTCAGTTAATTGTATGTTAGTGTCAACACTTCGGATCTCACGTTCAATTTTTTTGATATTCGTTTCTGCTGCAGGATCGGATGTTTTTTTTAATTTTTCTAAAAGAGTCAACGTATCATCGATTGTATTTTGATCGGTACGGGTTATGTTTTTTAAGAAATATGGTATGGCTTTGCACAGATCGCCTTTATTTTTTTCAAAATAAGAGGCGTTCAGAAATGTTTTCAGTTTAGAAATTAATGCCTGGTCAGGAGTGTTGCTATTTAAGAAACTTACATAGGGGTCCCAGGTTAATAATATTGGTGTATCGATTGATTTGCGTAGGGAGTCTTTTGCTGTAGTAAGATCTTGTGGATTTTTATTTTTTAGGTAAGCGTTAACTGATTCATAAAACTCTAGAAATGACGGCTTTGCCAGCGGCTTATACATCTCTTCTGATGGATCTGGCTCTGCAAATCTTGTTGATTGAGATAGAAAATCAAGATTTTGACCGCCTTTTTGTTGTCGGCTCATAAAAGGTTGGGGCCTGCTTCCGATTGTGGAGACATCCATTCCATAAGAACAAGAAACGGCTGTTATGCCAATCAAAATTGCTAATAAAGCATTGCTTTGTTTCATAATACATGCCCTGTTTTTATCATAACTTATTTATATACCCATTGCCCTGTTTCTATTATACAAGATTTTTTGGCATAAAGGGAAGGGTGGAGAAGGTTTTTTTATATATAAATATTCAAATAAGCATTTGGTCGGTTTTGTAGGTTTGTGCGGAGTGGGTAAAAAAAGGTCACAAATCTTTTTTTAGTAAGTAGAGCGGACGATTTTAATGTAACAAACTGTATAGGTTTTGTGGTGGTTTGTATTCAAGTTACGTCTTTGCTTTTTGCTTTGATCTAAATATTTGCCAAATTTGGCCTGTTTAGGGTAGGGTTGAGTTTACGCGCGAATAAAAAAGGGGTGCTTAAAACAGGCAATAAGGGAGAAAAAACGACATTTTATTGAAAATGAATTAACGATTAGGCGTTTTTAAGAAAATCTTTTTTAGAATGATTGGCTTGTTTGTATTTGGAACTCATTTGTTTTTTTACACAAAAATGATGAATTAGTTCTTTCTGGTTGCTGCAATAGAAAAAGGTTATCATTCAAATGTTCTTATTCTAAATGCATTAATTTTAATTCGAAGGTTATAAAAAATTTAAGAATATATTTTCAATAAAAAGTTGAAAAAACTATTTGATTATAGGGAACTTAGTCATTATCCTAGAATGATACAAAGTATTATCTTTTTTCATATAGCAACTATTTTAAAAAAGTTTTATAGCTCAGTAATAATTTGGTGTTGCAATTGAACGCCTCGTACTGTATTGCATTTTACATGGGGGTTTTGTGGTAAAGACGTACTTATTGTGTAGAAATTAACCAAACCTAAACGAATTAGAGGATAAACATGGAACAGCATAATCGAGTCTCAGCCGCACCATTTTTGAATAATGACGCAGCTGAAAAAACAGAAAAAAGTTTGTATATGTTTTCTGTCGTAAAGCCTGATGGAATTAGAGAAGTAGTGAGTGAAAAGCGGTTGCGACAAACGATTGGCTGGGCTAGTATTGGGTATGAATCTTTTATTGATCCGGAGTTAATTTTAAGCGAAACATTAAAGAATATTTTTGATGGAATTTCTCCCAATGGCATTATCGATGCGCTGATTCTAGCAACAACCAGTTTTATTGAGCGCGATTTTGCGTATGGTAAAGTTGCAGTACGTTTGCAATTAAAAAAATTATTTAAACAGGTCTCTCATAGTTCTATCGAGCGCATTGATAGTGAAGATGTTTATCGTAAATCTTTTGTTAATGGTATTACTACGGGTATAGAGCTTGAATTGCTCGATAAAAGTTTGGCTGAGTTTGATTTGGAGTATCTTGCACAGCAGTTATCTATTGAACGCGATAATTTGTTTGATTATATGAGTATTAATACCTTATACAAACGGTATTTTCTTAAATATGAAACTCGTCACATTGAACTTCCGCAAGCGTTTTGGATGCGTGTTGCAATGGGACTTTCGTTTAACGAATCTGATAAAAATAAAGCTGCTGTTGAATTTTATAATGTAATGTCTACATTGCACTACGTGCCAAGCACACCAACATTATTGCATTCGGCATTGTTGCGCCCACAATTGAGTTCTTGTTTTCTTGCAACAGTAGAAGATGATTTAATTAATATCTTTAAAAGTTATTCAGATTCTGCTCAGCTTGCAAAATGGTCCGGCGGTGTTGCGGTTGATTGGAGCAACATTCGCGCATGTGGTGCAATGGTTGATTCTATCAAAACAGAAAGCCAAGGTGTTCTGCCGTTTTTAAAAATTAATAACGATGTTGTTGCTGCGATTAATAGAAGTGGTAAGCGTCGCAGTGCAGCTGTTGTGTATCTTGAAACGTGGCATTTAGAAATTGAAGATTTTATTGATCTGCGTAAAAATACCGGTGATGAACGCCGTCGTACGCATGATATTAATACTGCAAATTGGATTCCTGATTTATTCATGAAGCGTGTGCTTGCTGATGGTCAGTGGACGCTCTTTTCACCAGAAGAAACTCCTGATTTGCATCATTTATATGGCAAAGCATTTGAGAAGCGTTATGCAGAATATGAAGAGATGGTACAGTTGAATGCCATCAAAATGCACAAGACAATTTCTGCTCGTGAATTGTGGCGTAAAATGCTCAGTAGACTATTCGAAACAGGTCACCCATGGATTACGTTCAAAGATCCGTGCAACGTACGTTCACCACAGGATCATGTTGGTGTTGTTCATAGTTCTAACTTGTGCACAGAAATTACACTCAATACTTCAGCAGAAGAAATTGCGGTGTGTAATTTGGGATCTGTTAACCTTGCGTATCACGTATTGAATGGCAAACTTGACGAAGAAAAATTAAGTAAAACGGTTGCCACAGCAGTGCGTATGTTGGATAACGTGATTGATATCAACTATTATCCAGTTAAAGAAGCCCAAACATCAAACATGCGCCATCGTCCAGTAGGACTTGGCATTATGGGGTTCCAGGATTTATTGTATCAAGTAGGGATCAATTTTGCATCTGATGAAGTGATTAGATATTCTGATGAAGTCATGGAATTTATCGCGTACAATGCAATTTTAACATCGTCGCAACTGGCTAAAGAACGTGGAGCGTATGCATCATACAAAGGTTCTAAGTGGGATCGTAATATCTTTCCGCAAGATACTATAGATTTGCTTGAACAAGAACGCGGCTTTGCTATTGAAGTAAAACGTGGCGGCAAACTTGATTGGTCACCGGTACGTCAACATGTACAACGATATGGCATGCGTAATTCAAACGTTATGGCAATTGCGCCAACTGCAACCATTGCAAATATTTCCGGCGTATATCCTTCAATTGAGCCGATTTATAAAAATATCTACGTCAAAGCAAATATGAGCGGTGAGTTTACCGTTGTTAATAAATATTTGGTTGATGATTTAAAAGCTCGCGATTTGTGGGATCAAGATATGCTTGAGTTACTTAAGTATTATGATGGTAATGTTCAGATGATTGAAGTTATTCCACAAGAGCTGAAAGATAAATATAAAGAAGCGTTTGAAATTGACCCATTACACCTTATTCATGTTACTGCAGCACGTGGAAAATGGCTTGATCAAAGTATTTCGCACAATGTGTTCATGCGCGGTGTTTCTGGTAAAATGTTGAATGATATTTATATGGCTGCGTGGAAAGCTGGACTTAAAACAACCTACTATTTGAGAACCCTTGGCGCTAGTCAGATTGAAAAAGCAAGTTTGGATGCAAACAAATTTGGATTTACTCAAAAACGTATTTATAAAGCAATGGAAAGTGCGGCAGCTGTTGTTGCTGAGGATGTTGTTGTTGAGAATCAGGATGTTATGTCATCAGATGAGGATATTGTTGCGGGAAAAACGTGCAGTATTTCAGCTGATCCTGAATGTGATGTTTGCCAGTAGAAAATTTAAAGGAAAATTATGAATAAAAGTGGAATTATCAATAACTCAACAGTAGATCCAAATAAAATATTGCCAATGAGATATCAATGGGCACGTCAGCATTATAAAGATGGCGTTGCAAACAATTGGACTCCTGAAGAAGTTTCTATGCAGCATGATGTTGAACAATGGAAATCTTCCAGCGTGTTGACTCCCAATGAACGCAGATTGATTTTATGGAATCTTGGTTTTTTTTCTACAGCAGAATCATTAACGGCAAACAATTTGGTGCTTACTGTGTACAAGCACGTGACCAATCCAGAATGTCGCCAATATCTGCTGCGCCAAGCGTATGAAGAAGCAGTACACACAGATACATTTATTTATTGTTGTGATTCATTGGGCTTAAATCCTGATGAAATTTATAATATGTATGAAGTGATACCTTCAATCAAAGCAAAAGATGATTTTGTAGTAAATCTGACAAAATCTATTTTAGATCCCAATTTTACCACTGATACGATAGAAGATATTCAGCGTTTTGTACATGATCTGATTGGTTTTTATGTGATCATGGAAGGTATTTTCTTTTATGCAGGTTTTGCAATGATGCTTGCTTTAAAGCGCCAAAATAAAATGATCGGTATTGGTGAGCAGTTTGAATATATCATGCGTGATGAAAGTTTGCATCTTGCGTTTGGTTGCGATTTGATCAATGTAATCAAGTCAGAAAATCCTGAAATTTGGACAGAGAGCTTTCAGCAAGAAATTGTTGACTTGGTTAAACAAGCAGTAGTTTTAGAAAAACAATATGCGCTTGATGCATGTCCACAAGGAATGTTGGGTATTAACGCACAACAGTTTGCTGAGTATGTTGAGCATATTACCGATCGTCGCTTAGAGCGCATTGATTTGCCAAAGGTATACGGTACAAAAAACCCATTCCCATGGATGTCGCAGTCAACAGATTTGAGCAAAGAAAAGAACTTCTTTGAATCGCGTGTGACAGAATATCAGACAGCCGGTTCGTTAGAATGGTAATTGTAAAATAATCAGAACGGATAAAAAAAGAAGATGCTCTCAACATCTTCTTTTTTTTGTTTGAGGAATCATGTACAATGCTCCAAAAAGTTAGGTTTTATTTCTACAAGGATGCTATGACTAAAAACAAGATTATTTTTCTCGGTGCTGTTGTATCTTTTTCATGTGGAATATTTACCATGGACAACCAAGATCCATCAAAAAAAATTATTGTTCCACGACGACCTAGTCGAGACGCAACTCCACCCACTCTTAATATGACACCTGTTGACATTCAACGAGCGAGAGATGCCAATAGTTTGCCGCAAACATTGCAAAAATCGCCAAAGGAAAGAGTTCAAGAGAATTTGGTAAGTAAAGCAAAATCTATCCAGCAGCGGGATCTCGCAGAGAGTCTGTCTGGGAGTAAATAAGGGTATCCAAGATAGCATGTTTTCAAAAAGAGCATGAATGAGAAGAATATAATTTAAGTTTAAATAGATATTTATAGTTTTGGTCAAGAAGAAGAGGAGTTTTCCTGCTTCTTCTTTTTTTTTGCATTAGTAATTATGTACAATGTTTGCAGATTTTAGTGGAGAGAAAGGGAGCGTTTATAAAAAGGACAAGCTTATGGTAAAAAAAATAATGTATGGAATGCTGTTGAGCACAACTATTGCGACGACATTGCACGCAGCAGAACACTGTGCAGCTAAAAAACGTATAGATGCATTTGGTACATTGGTTCAAGAGGTTATGCAACAAAGGGATGCTCATCGTCCTCAACAAGTAAAACTAGAAGATCGCACACGTAAAGGTCCTCGCGTTGATGGTAATCCTGATCAGAAGAAACCTAATACAGAAAAAAAATAGATGGAATAAATGGATATACCTTTTTGGAGGTTATGGTTGCTATGAAGAAAAAAGTCGTTGTGTTGGGAATAGTGTTTTTCTGTACATCTGCAGTACAGGGAGCGCAAGGTTTTTCTAAACAAAAAAAAGATCATTCATCTAAAAGTTCTCCTAAAGAAAAATCTTCTGGCCAAGCTATGGTTCCCAGTTTGGATTTAAAAAATAGTGATGTACGTAAGCCAATAAAAACTTCCGGTGGTTCAAGTAGCGGTGGAACGCCAAAGACTCCAGTCAAAGATGTCGGAGAACTGGTATCTCACGTAACTAATAGTAGAACCAAAAAAAGCATAACAGGCCAATCCGGCGAAGATTCTTCTAAAAAATAATTGCTGTAACGAGTAGTATACTTTATTAAGGGGGGTATGCCATGATCAGAAAGATGATTTTTTTAATTGTAAGTGGTTTCTTTTTTGCCGGTGCGGTACATGGCATGGACGAGGCTCCTAAAGGTCCAAAATATAAGGACGAAGCTCCTGAACGAAAAAAATCGTCAGACGATTCTACAACAGGAGCACAAACTGCGCTTACTCGCCGTGATAGCAAAGATGATCCAGTGATAATACCCATGCAAGATCAACCTTCCCCAAAGCAAAAAACAACACCACGATCAACGCCTCGGTTTAATCTTAATTTGAGAGACCCTGAAAACTCATCTGGATTGAAAATGAGTATTGGCAGTCAAGATTCGGGCAGGCAACAACAGCGAGTTGTTAGATTTGATGATCTTTCTTTACAGGTGCAAAGAGCAAAGACGGTTAAAAGTCTCAAAAAAAAGGCAGATCAATCTTCAGGCAGTACTGTTCCTACGGTAAGAAAGAGAAAGTTCCTTGGGACTGGAGAGTCTTTACCGTCTCTTCCTTTAGTGCAAGATGATGCTGACACGCCATTGCAGGCAGGTATGCTGACCGATGACAAAACAGATAAAGCACCAATCCAAGATTATGAAAAGCGAATGCAGCAAATGGAAAAAGTACTTTTTGCACTTCACAAAAAATTATCAGATACAAAAAACATAAGTGTGGCAGATGATGATGAGGTAAGTGAGGAGGTTGTAAGACGCTTTGCTGGTCGGTTTGGACAAGCTGGTATAGATAATGATCAACACTATTGCGCAGACGATATGTGGGGCATTATTAAGCGATTCTGTCCGATCCTGTTTACAATTGCACAAGATAGAAGGATGACACTCGAGGAAGCCCTTGATTTTGACGATATGACAGAAGGCGTAGAAGTTGGCTCTCCAGTATTTGTGCAAATTGCTCATGGTATTATGGGTGATGATAATTCCGATGCAACAGCATCATGGGCGAAAAAAGCATGGAATTATTTTGCAAGTAAACCAGATGGGGTAAGTCTATCGCAAGCCTACTCTATTAAGCGATATGAGCAGATGAAAGAAGCTACTCCAGAACAACATAAAATACTCGTATATGAAGCGCTCAAGGCGGCATATGAGCAAGCAGATGGAGGAGTGCGGCGATCATCAATTTTCGATACACAGATGGGAATACATACCGAACAAATTGCTGATCAGCAGGATACCATACGTAAACAAGTAATAGCTTTTGTTACCGCCATTCTACTTGGCATCCCAGGTTGGGTATTGACTGTTTACAGCCAAATAAGTCCGTGTGTATGTCCAGCCAATGCTACGGCTTAGTTGCGGTATGTTTTCAAAACCAACTGTTCTAGTTTTGCTTCGGTTAGTGGACCGCCATCATAGCGTCCAATTTCTTTGCCGTTGCGGAGGAAAATTAATGTTGGAATGCTGGTGATATTAAACGTTTTTGCAAGATCCATAAACAAATCGCGATTTATTTTGATGAAAGTATATTGTGGCAATAATGCGGCAACAGAGTCAATGAGTGGTGACATGCGTTTGCATGGATTACACCAATCGGCGTAAAAATCCAGAATAACATCGCCGGTGATCGTGAGTTGCTGCAGATGTTCCTGATTAGAATGAGCAGATTTGTTGTGCTGGTGAAGATAAATTGGTTTTTTTGCTACGATTTCTTGAGCAAAAAGAGAGAGTATGGCAACTGATGTGGCAACCAGGAGGAATGCGACAAGTGTATTTTTATGCATTGAAAGGGCCTTTTTTGTGGTTAGAGGTTATTCTTCTACCAGTATACTACTTGGTGTTTTTATGAGCAAATGGGTTTAGAAATGCGCTATTACTAGGGGTTTTTTGCGGAGAATACTGTATAATAAGAGGTCTAAGGAGGTCGCTATTATGAATTATAAAAATATCTTGATCGTTGTCATATTGTGCACATTACTGGGTTTTAGCGGGTCGTATGGGATGGATAGGTCCTTAGGGCGATCGCAGATACAAGGTCAATTGGGAGCAAAAGAAGATTCTGGCATCAAATCAGTTGATCTTGCGAATAAATATCTTCAAGCCTCTTCTGATCAAGATAAGAAGCAAATAGTTACGAGATTGAGTTATTACTTAGACAAACTAATGACTGATGAGCAGAACAATCCGTTTTTGGAAAACAGTATCTATGATACCAATTGGATGGGCGCATTTAACTCTTGGAAAGTACGTCCTGGTGATAATGGAGATGAAAAAATACAAGAATTTAAGACACATGTTTATCAATCACATTATGCAATTCAGGGAAAAGATTTTATATGTACTGAATTAAACAAAGCGGCTAACGATTTGTCCCAACGCGCAGATATTCCCAAGCTTCTACCTTTGCTATCAAAAAGCTTGCCTCATCGAGCAAATAAAATTGATGTTTTAATTAACTATCTACAAAATAATCGTCCTTCTGGCCAGGTGCTTGTTCAAGCAATTGGTGAAGTCTGTGCAGAAACAAAAAGCATTGGAGAGCGCGCTCAAAGTATTGCTCAAGATACTGCTTTAGGGCTTGCGGCACAACAGCAACAATTACAGTCTCTCCATCAGGAAGCTCAGTCGGAGGAACCGAAACAGCCATTGTTGTTATTGTTGTGGAAGCAAGAGATCAAAGATTTAGACAAAGTCATCACGGATTTTCTATCCAGGTCTGTAAGTAGTGCTATGGAGCAAGGTACTGCTGAGAATACGCAGAATGTACTTAAGGAGAGATCATTAAGCCTTTTGGAGGATACTTTAAGTCATATGCCAAGCATTGAGCCAAAAGAGTCACAACCTGATGTTTCTCGGCATTTTGAAAAGATTCTTAAGATTATGGATCGCCTTGCACAATTTCTCAAGCAGCATTCCACAGATCAGAAAGCATTGCAGTTGATAGATAGATGTAAAAAAAAGTTAGATGATGATGCTGATATAATAATAGAACATCTTGTCAATATCGATGCCTCTGATGACCTGGTTGTTCAATATTTTAACGATGTGCAGTTAAGTAGGTACGTTGATAAATTTTGGCAAAAGAAATTCAAAAATGAACAAGATTATTTTAAAAATTTTGATACATTTTTGTCGAATTTGGCAAAAGAAAACAAAACATTAGAGGTGATCGAATATAAGAAGATTTTGTCTATACGAGCAATAATAGCAATTGGCAAAAGCATTACTTCCGAACCGGAAAAACCACAAAATAACTATTTTAGTGAATCAGAAAATTTGAAAGTTTATTGGGAGCTGCAAAAAAAGGTAAACGCTTTAAATCTGACAATGTATAATGCTGCTTTGCGTGACAAAAATATAGCAACTCTTTCATCTATACAGAGTGAACTTTTAGGTCTAATGACACAGAAAGAATTTATCACAAAATACGGGATTATTGTGTATTCCATTTGCGAAAAAATCAAGTTCCTGAGAGATTTTTTAACGTTTCAAAAAAATCTTGAAAAGTTGCAGAAAGATTTTGATGGCGAGAAAAGATTTTATGAGGATGTTGTTGATGACATGCTTATTATTGCTTTGTCGAATATGAGAGATGGTATTAAATTTGCAAATAACACAGACCAAAATCAAATAAAATTGTTGCTAGTTAACAGAGCCTTTATGGATTTTTTCAACAATAGATTTAATGGGTTAACCGTGCAGGCTCAAACCAAAGTTATAGAAGCTTGCGAAAAAATCTATGAAAAAGTGCATGACAATATACCAGATTTTCCTATTCCTTGCATGCAACCAGAGCAAGCAGGGATTGGAGTTCCAGTACAACAATCAATTGTTCAGCCACAAGCGGGTGTACTGCCAGTGGCACAAGAGCAACAAGACGGTGGCCAATTGCCAGTTTTTGTTGCACCGCAGAAACTATCGACTGTTGTTCAGCCAGTGGTAGTGCAGCAACCAGGAAACCCAGCAATTCCCGTTGCCCAACAACCAGTTGGGATGCAGCAGCCAAATGTACCAGTAGTTGACGACAATCAACAAGCGCAGCAAGGTAACGAGCCTGCGCAACAAGGTTTTGTGGCAATAATATCAGCAGTATGGGATGGATTGGTTACTACTCTTTGGGCAGGTTTGGCATGGATAAGGCGTATGTTTTTTTGAGGTTAATTTTTTTTTAAGGATTTAATTATATGGATAAAGCAGCATTGATAGAACAACTGTTACAATACGTGACGGAAAACAAGCGGGATAAAATGGATGCGGTGCTAGAAAATCGTACACGCTACATAACGGTAGTGTTAGAAGATCTTTTTCAGGAACATAATGCGAGTGCAGCATTGCGGACGTGCGATATTTTTGGTGTGCAAGATGTGCATGTGGTACAGGCGAAATATCAATTCAAAGCACTTGATACAATTTCTATGGGCGCATCAAAATGGGTTGATGTGCAATCTTATACTTCAATCACTGATTCCATCACTGCATTAAAAGCTCAAGGTTATCGTATTGTTGCCACAACCCCTCACAGGCAATCATACTCATTGCCTGAGTTGCCGTTAGACCAAAAAACAGCACTCATTTTTGGTAGTGAGCAAACGGGATTATCGCAAGAGGCTTTGGCGCAAGCAGACATGTTTGTGAAAATACCCATGTTCGGTTTTGTTGAGAGCTTTAATGTTTCAGTGAGTGTTGCGTTGTGTTTGTACGATGTTATAAACCGGCTCCATACATCTGAATATGCGTGGCGGTTGTCGCAAGAAGAAAAGCAGGATATTTTGCTTGCGTGGATTAAGAAAATATCAAAGACCGCTGAATTGGTTGAAAAACAATCGAATAGATAGATGGGAAGGAATTTTTGTGAATCGTAGTATATGGCTCAATGTGGCGTTGATAGTAATGGTAAGCAATTATGCTACCTTGATGTGCTCACAGCTTGGACGCGAGATTAAGCCGATAATCAAAGTTGATTGGCATATTGATCAGGTTGCCTGGAATTTTTCTGAACTGGACCAAGAAATGCGCGTGATAAATAAAAAACAATGTGAAAGCTTTGGATTAGTGAGTAAAGATTGCTCTGGGTTTGTGGTGGTTCGCGCTCTGTATAATATGCAGGAAGGTAAAAAACCTAAACATTCTAATCAAGTTGATTGGGTGAGTATTCCGCCTTTTGACTTATTAAACAGCAAGATACAAAATGCTCCTGAGCTGCAAGGCAAGAATATTGGATTAGTAAAAGGAATGAAGGCTGGATGCAATATTCTATTTAAAGGGAAAAGTGTTGATGCACAAGTAGCAAAAGCATGTGGGGTTAATGAAAAATTCTTCAAGCAATTAGCATTCGATTGTTCTCATCCGCTATGTGTACCGGCGGGTTGGGTTATCGGTAAAAATATTGGTGATACCATCAATCTGCAAGCACATGGGTGTGATGTTGAGGTGACGATTAAATCTTTGCCAGCAATTGATAGCGATGATTATCGCCTGCTTAATTTTCTTAAGTGGCAGAGCTATATGCGCAAGACTGCGCCGGTACTGCTAGTTTGTGGGATCGTTGCATTTTTAGTAAGGTATTTTTCTATGCAATCTAATTAGAGCAATATTTCTTTTTCTGAGTTGGGATCCTCATGTGAAATGACGTGTCCACCGAAGCTTTATGCGAAGGAGGAAATGAACATGGGGCTAAAGTAAAAGAGGGACCTTAAAAAAGTCCCTCTTTTACTTTTTTTATAAATAACTAGTGTTAGTTATTGTCGTCTTCGTCGCCAAAGATTGAATCATCGTTAGAATCAACATCTTGCGCTTGGTATGCTTGATACACTTTAACAGCTGCATAAAGAGCTGCTGTTGCTACCATTACACGACCAGCTGTAGGAACGTGAGCTTTGAATCCATTAAGGAAAGAAATATCAGTAATTTTGTTCATGATAGGGTTAACTGACCAGCTAGCTGCAAAATCAGCAGCTTTAGTTGCTTGAGTTGCTACAAAAACAAAAGGAATAGCAGCTTTTGCTAACATTCCAGCTTTTTCTTCAGTTTTCTTTTCAGTAGATTCTATTGGAGCATTTGTATTTGCTGGAGGAGTAACTTCTATTGTATTTTGTTTAGGTGCGTCAGCTGGAGTATCCATAGCGATAGAGTAAGGAGCTACAAACATAATTGCAGTTAGTAACATAGCGCGTGATGCGTTCATATAAATCCTTCGATAATAGATTATGATTAAAACACTACTTAACGCTTTGAATAAAGCATTTTCAGTTAAATCTTATAGGTAAAACTCTTTTATGTCAACAGCCCTAGAAGGGAAAAGGATGAGTGTTTAGGGGGATTTTGAAAAGATAAATCGGGATAGAAAATACGAGGAAGCTTTATGCGTTTAACCCCAATTTCGTTATATCTTCATTTTAAAAGATGGCCGCGCCATACGTAGCTCCATAGGAGCGTAGTAATTAGGTCAATGATTTGAGCGAACAGTGTAAAAATTATTTTTTTTTAGTTGCTCAATTAAACGTTGTAACGGGAGTTTGTCCGGTCATCAGGTGTAATAAAACAATGCCATAGTCTGAGGCAGAAGATGGATTCTGGCCAGTTAGCAGTTTTCTATCGAGGATAACATTGTCGGCATTAGCCTTTGCGCCTATAAAGACGGCACCGGCCTCTTCAAGAACTGTCTGAGGGTAATTGGATATTACGATAGGATTGGTGAGTCGTTCCTCCATCATTGCGTCTTCTTCCCTCGTGTAGCCGGTTACTCTGCGACCTCGAATTCGATCAGGATTATTTGCAAGAGCAATGGAGCCATGGCATATGGCGCCAATCACCTTGTCATTCTCCCAAAAATGCTCAAGCGTTTTTCCGACTTGCTCATTTGGATAAAGATCAAAGGCCGCGCCTAACCCGCCTGCTATGTGAACTCCGTCATAGTCATCCAAATCCATGTCTTTAAGTTTTAATGTATTCATGAGTTTCTCAACGAGAGCTTTATCCGAAAGAAAGCCCTTGGAAACTAAATCATTCGGCTCTACAGACTCCTTAGCATAAGGATCACTCCATGGATTCACATATATTTTTCCTCCCTCAAGGGTGGTAAAATCGACCTCGATTCCACGCTCCATAAGGTGCCAGAACGGATGGGTAATTTCTGATAACCATGCTTGCTTATCGGAGCCTGTAATAATAAATAATACTTTCATGATTATTTCCCCTTTTTTATACATTAATGAATGTAAAGAATATAAAAAAAAGCCCTGCGGGCGTGCAAGGCTTTTTTGGAAGGTACAATAGGTATCTTTTATTCTGAAAAAAGAAGTAACAAAAATATTCGATAAAAAAAGAAACACTTTTCAAATGTTGTTCACATGTTCGAGCTGCTTTTTCTTCTTGAAAAGCTAGAAAGGGGATTTAAAAATCTTGCGTGCCAGCCGACGTGTCCGCTGCAAGCCTTAACGACGGAAGAAGCTTTATGCGTTCTTGTTTTTTTGGAAGGGTACCCGACTCTAACCCCATGTTCCATTTCATTTCACACGGGGACCCCGGTAAAGATTAGCGGAGCAGGATAAAACGTTAGCGGAAGTTGGGTTAAAAAGAACGATTATTAAACTAGAGAAGTCTTTTATCTCTGAATGCTCTGCCTGATCCTGTTTTTAAATATTCTTCAAAAGCATATGCTTTGTCTTTATTATCAAAGCTTACATAAACAGTTAGTTTCCAAGGGGTATATTTGTTTGTATGAAATGTGGTACCGCTATTATGATTAGACAAACGCTTGTTTAAGTCTGTTGTGCATCCAACGTATATTTGATCTGGATAATTTAGAGACTGTATGATGTAGACATGATACATAAAAATACTCAGCTTTACGCGAACAAAGATCG
>Ga0105240_10002638_pt1 | contig 28568 bp, 21 predicted proteins | sample KBSC54metaG_FD_80426 | JGI IMG/M metagenome (GOLD analysis project Ga0105240, IMG submission 80426) | Corn rhizosphere microbial communities from Kellogg Biological Station, Michigan, USA - KBS C5-4 metaG | ecosystem: Host-associated > Plants > Roots > Rhizosphere > Soil | place: Michigan, USA... | reverse complement strand
TTGAGGCGCCTCCACGTGCAGCGTGTGGATCAGATCGAGCAGTTTGGCATATCGCTCTCCGGCGGCAGCGCTCTTGACCGCTTCCGCTGCGGCGCTCACCGCCTCGGGTTGCGACTCCTGCACTGGCGGCGCGGCCATATTGGTCGACTGGCGAAACGATGCGGAGAGGCCCACTTGCGGCTTGCCCGCGGCGTCCTGCAGTTGGATCGCGTTGAGCTGAATGACTGCGTGCAGCGGGGTCAGCGCCGTTCCGGGAATGCTCGCGCCCGGCGGCGGCGGCAGCGTCGCGGGGTCTGCGCCGGGAGGCAGAGGATTGACCCACACCGCGTACGAGATCGACTGCAACTGCTCGTTCTCGTACTGCGCGCATGGTACGACCGTCAGCACCATGGCGATGTCGGGCAGCATCGCGGCCTCGATCACCGCGTGCGGCGCGGGTGCCGCGGCCGTTGGCGCCACCGCGGTCTTCTGCCCCAGCGCCGCGCCGAGGTATCGCATGAGGCGGTGGTCGGGCCGGCGTAGGACGTCCTTCTCTTCCTCGCTCAGATCGAACTGCGGAAACACTTCGTCGGGAGTTTCGAGCAGGCGGCGCCGCAGGTCGGGATCGAGTGCCGAATCGATCAGTAATTGGGAGATGCCGGGCAGCATGGACGCAATGTTACCACCGCGCCAGTTATGCGCCGGACAGAATCAGGTCGAAGCGGCGGCTCACTTCCTTCAGGTACGCCGCATCGCCGCCGGGGAGTTCGACCGTCGCCGTACCCGTATAGCCGATTTCACTGAGCGCCTTGTAGATTTCCTTCCAGTCGATCGCGCCCTCGCGGAGCGGCGTCCACTCGGCCACGTTCTTCTTGAACTGGAAGTCCTTCAGGTGGAGCTTAACGGTGCGCTTGCCGAGCGTACGGATCCAGTCCTGCGGATATCCGTACAACACCACGTTGCCCACATCGAAATAGGCCCGCACCCAGGGACTCTGAAACTCGTCCACATACCGGGCGAATTCGAGCGGACTGAGCAGGAACTTGTTCCAGACCTCTTCGACCGCGATCACGACCTTGAGTTCCGCCGCGAGCGGAATCAGCTTCCGGATCTGCTGTTGCGATCGCGCCCAAGCCTCGACGTAACGCGTCTGGGCGTCGACCACGGCAGGCACCACCAGCACGGTATCCGCGCCCCAGAAATGCGCATTCCGCAAGCTGGTCTCAACGCCTTGCAGACTGGTTTGCACCACGGCCGGATCGGGCGACGAGAGGGGGAATTTCCAGTGGCTGGCATTCATCACGGAGTGGATGCGCAACCCGGTGGCCTCCGCGGCTCTCTTGATCTCCTCAGCGGCGGCTTGTTCTGGGGTGGTGGGGCATTCCACCTGTTCGAAGCCGGCGTCGCGAGCCATTTGAAACCGCTCGCGCACGCTGAGGCCGGCGGGCAGCATCGACATCAGGACTGCTTTGCGTATCGGAAGACGCTGCGCCTGCAGGAATGGCACTGCCGCGGTTGCCAGGAAGGATCTTCGGTCCATAGTGCAGACCTCCAGTTCCTTCCCAGCTTACCGCGGCCGGTTAAAACTCGTAACGCATAGCGAACTGCATGACGCGCGGCGCGGCGCCGGTGGCGTACCCGGTGATTTCGCCGAACGTCGTGGGACTCGCGGTGCTCAGATTGGGATTGCCGAAGTTGACGTTGTTGAGCACGTTGAAAGCCTCCGCCCGGACCTGCAGGCGGTGATTCTCGCCGAACAGGCGAAACATCTTGGAGAGTGCCATGTCGGTATTGAAGAAGCCCGGATTGCGCAGGATGCCGCGCGACCCGACCTGTCCCGGATACGACCCGACGAACGAATTCACCGCGCTGGTATTGGCGAAGATGCTCGGGATGCCGTTCTGGTCGAAGGTCAGTCCGTTGGATGGCAGTTTCGCGCCGGGTGCCAGAATCCCGAGCGCCGAGTACAGGTAGTTCACGTTGTACACGCCCGAATCCGTGACGTTCATGGGATTGCCGGAGTGGTAGGACAGCAGCGAAGTGACCTGCCAGCCGCCGACGATCTGATTCAGCCAGCCGGCCGCATTATGAAACAGGAACTTGCCTTTGCCGACCGGCAGTTCGAGCACGACGTCCGCTGTGATGGCGTGGCGGGCGTCGAAGTCCGAAGGTCCGCGGTATGCGTTGGGATTGAACGAATCCTGCAGCGCCGTGCCGCCCGAGGTTTCGGATGACGACCCGTTGTCGAGCGAGTGACTGAACGTGTAGTTGAAGTCATAGCCCCAGCCGTGAGCCACGGCGCGCCGCAGCACGACGGTCGCGGCATGGTACGAACTCTTGCCGGCGTTGACATACGAGAGCAGGCCCGAGTTCTGCAGCGGGAAGAAGGTATTGCAGCCATACACCGCGATGCAGCTTCCGTCCGACTGGCGGATGCGGTCCATGTCGTTCATGCCGTCCAGGAAGCTGCCCGAGTAGTTGCCGAACACGTCATAGAAGAAGTTCGCCGTGGGGCTGCCGTTGATGTACATGTTCTTCGAGCCGGGGAAGATGTTGGTGAAGAACGGCTGGTCGGGAATGATTGTGGGGTTAGCCTTCACCATAGCCGGCGTGATCCCGGAGTTGTAGAGTTGTGCCAGCACGGTTCCGGCCTGTGCCCAGGTCTGACCGGAAGCCTTGTCGGTGAACTTGGTGAGCGGCTGGCCCATATCCTGCTGCACGATGCCGCGGTGCGAGGGCCGCCCGGCATAGCCGAGTTCGAGACTCATGCCGTGACCCAGCGGACGCGCGTAGTTCAGGTTGAACAGGTACGAATAGGGCGCCTTCAAATCGCTGGAGACGCCGCTGAAGCTGTTGAATCCGCCCTGAATGGCTGGGGGCGTGTACGGGAACGCGCCGCCCGCAGCAGCCGGCAATACGGGCAGTCCACTGCCCGCGTAACGGAAGCCGGTGGTGAAGTTGGTGTTCACCGGCTGGGCCACCGTGCTAGCCAATCCGGGCGAGCCGGACGATGCGAAGCTGGCCGCCATGGCGCTGCCGTAGTGGTCGTAGACGATGCCGCTGCCGGCGCGAATGACGCTGCCTTTGCCGAGCAGTTTCTCGAGCATCGACCCGCTCTCGGGGTTGGGCGACCACGCGACCGATAGGCGCGGAGCGAAGTTCTTGAAGTCGGTCGGATAATAGCCCTGGCCGCCATGGAGAGGTCCGCCGAGTTGATACGTGATCATGGAAGTCGGCAGGGCGTAACTCGGAATGCCGATCGCCTGACCGCCTACGCGGTCAGCGAAGAACTGACTCAGGGACGTCTGCGGTACCACCTCCACGCCGTTCTTCTCGTAGGGCACGCCGAAGATGGAGTGGCGCAGGCCGTAGGTGATGGTCAGGTTGCGCTTCCACTTGAACGTGTCCTGGAAGTACTCTTCGAATTCCTTGCCCGCAAAGGCGATGGTCACCGGCTGGCCGAAAGGAATGGCCTGGCCGTTGACGCCGTAGTTGTAAGTCGCGCTGTACTGGTTGATGAGACCGAGCAGCGCGCCGAAGGCGTTGGTCACGTTGGTGCCCGAAGAGAGCGCGATGTTGCTGCCGTAGGTGGGCTGCAGATACGAGAGGACGGCCGCGTCGATATCGGCGCCGAGTCCCAGCAGGGTATTGCGGCTGAAGCTATAGCTCGGCAGGTTGTTGAAGGAGATGCGATCACTTTCCCAGATGCGGAAGTTGATGCCGGCCTGGATGGTGTGGCGGCCCTTGGTCCAGGTGAGGTCGTCGGTGATGTTGGACGTCGGCGCAACGCGCTGGCTGGCGCGCGGAGTGGCTTGCAGAGTCGTGAAGCCGACACTCGGTACGACCGTCGAGTTGCCGGTAGCGGCGGTGCCCAGGCGAGTGTAGCCGTAGTTCAGGGCATTCACGAAATGCGGCGTGAGCACCGCCGTGTAACGGAAGGCCAGGCCGCGCGAGTTATCCAGAGTGCGCGAAGCGGCGGCCTGTCCGGGGAAGGAGGCCAAAGTCGTATCCTGACCCGCGCCGTTCAGCGTGCCGCGCGCCATGACCGTGTGGCGGCCCGCGGAGTCGATGTTGTAATCCATACGGCCCACCATGGCGTGATTGTCCAGGGTTTGGGGCGCGTTGAAGAGCAACTGGTTAAAGTTGAGCCCTTTGTCGGAAGCGCCCACCGGGTTATTGCCGGCCGGATACTGCTTCATGAGGCCGAGTATGTATTGGCTCGCGCCCACGTGCAGCGGGTCAACGTTGACCACGTCCTGCGGGCTGAGCGACACCGTGCGGCCGTCCTTCAAGAGCACCTTCACGGTGCCCTGGGCGAAGTCGCTGTTCGGCACCGTCGCCGTTTTGGCACTGGCGCTGCGATCCTTGCGAGCCTCGTAGTTGAAGAAGAAGAAGACGCGATTCTTGAGCACCGGGCCGCCGAGCGATGCACCATATTGATTGCGCACCAGCACCGAGCGCGCGACTCCAGCGCGATTGCTGAACCAGCTATTCGCCGACGTCAGCGTGTTGCGGTTGTACTCGTACAGCGAGCCGTGAAACTGATTCGATCCGCCCTTGGTGACGATGGCGACCTGACCGCCGGCGGAACGGCCGACATCTGCGCCGAGGCCCGCCACTGTGGTGCGAAACTCCTGGACGGAGTCGAGCGGGATGGGCAGCACGGCACTGAAGCCGTCCTTGCCCTGGTTGTCGTTCACGTCGACGCCGTCCAGCAGCACGTTGTTCTGGTCGGGCCGTGAGCCGAGCACCTGGCCGCCGGGCGCGACGCCGGGTTCGACGCTGAGCAGCGCCACCACATTGCGGGTCTGCAGCGGGATCTCTTTGACCTGAGTCTCGGTGAAGGGATTGCCGACCGAGGCGTTCTCCGTGTTGACTACCGCGATCTCCGCTGTGACGTTCACCGACTCACTCACGGCGCCCAATTCCAGCTTGGCATTTATCGTCGCGGGCGTATTCACCTGCAGGACGATCTCCGTATTGTGGGTCCGAAAGCCGGGCTTCTCCACAGTCACTTTGTAACTGCCCGGCTGGATCTGGCTCATGTTGAACTCACCCAGCGAGTTAGTGAGTGTTTTGCGCAGCGCGGTGGTTTCCGCGTTGCGGGCAGTGACAATGGCGTCCGGAATGGCTGCGCCCTGTCCATCGGTGATCACACCGAGCAGGCTGGTCTGCGCCGCCAGCGGCAGCACCCCTATCGTGAGCATCAATGCGAGTCGAAACATCGAGACTACCCTCCATTACGTAGACGTTGTGGGGTTTTAGGACCCTTGTCGACGAAGAAAGTGTCTCGAACACTGAGACGTGAAGGTCTAACAACCGTTCACAAAAAGAACCGTTGATGAATACTAAGAGAAACGGGACTACAAGTCAAATCAAAATGTCCTATGCGCTCGATCATTTAGGCAATGAGATCGTGCAGGACATTGCCCGCAACATCCGTCAGGCGGAAATCGCGGCCGCTGTAGCGATACGTCAGCTTGGTGTGGTCAATGCCAAACAGGTACAGGATGGTCGCGTGGATATCGTGGACGTGGACCGGCTTCTCGATGGCCTTGAAGCCGAAGTCATCGGTCGCGCCATAGATCGTGCCGCCCTTCATGGCGCCGCCGGCGAGCCACATAGTGAACCCAAATGGATTGTGGTCGCGGCCACGCTTGATTCCCGAGCCGCCGCCGCCGACCTCGCGTACGGGCGTTCTGCCGAACTCCGATCCGCAGACTACGAGTGTGTCCTTCCACAGACCGCGGCTCTTCAGGTCCTTGATCACGGCCGCGAAAGCCTGGTCGGAATTCCTGGCATTGACCTTGTGCGCCAAGATATCGCCATGCGCGTCCCAGGGGTCGCCCTGCGAGTAGTAGACCTGAGTCATGCGGACGCCCTTCTGCGCCAGACGCACGGCGCTCAGGCAACCGCGCGCGACAGGTCCGGGACCGTACAGGTCCAGCGTGGCCTGTGACTCCTTGCGGACATCGAAGACATCGGGCGCTTCGGTCTGCATGCGGTAGGCGATCTCCATGCTCTGGATGGCCGCTTCCACCTGCTGATCGGCGCCTGTCTGGTCCTCGCGCATCTTCTCGAGCTTTTCCAGAAGGTCGAGTTCCCGTCTCTGCTGATCGAGCGAGAACTTGGGATTGTTCACGTATCTGACCAGTTTCTTGGGATCGAACGTCTTCTCGATGGTGACTTTCTTCGGCTTGTCCTTGCCGTCCTTGTCCTTCTCGACTTTCTCGCGCGGCATGGGCTCCGGCATATCGCCCATTTCGCCGCCCATGTCTTCGCCCGGCGCCGCTCCGACGCGGTTAGAAATGAAGGTGCCCTGATTGATGGCGGGGAGAAAGCCGTTGCTCCACAGCGGCGGTCCGACAGTGGTCGGCACGCTCGGACAGAGCACGACATAGCCGGGCAGATTCTGATTCTCGGTGCCCAATCCGTACGTCAGCCAAGCGCCCATGGAAGGACGGCCGGCCTGATTGGCGCCCGTGTTCATCATGAGACACGAAGGCTCGTGATTGGGAATGTCGGTATAGACGGAGCGGACCCAGCAGATGTCGTCGGCGACTTCGCCGAGATGCGGCCAGAGTTCGCTGACTTCCATGCCGCACTGCCCGTATTTCTTGAACTTGAACGGCGACTTCATCAGTTCGCCGGTCTTGCGCTCGGTCTTGACGGTCCCGCCGGGAAGAGGCTGCCCATCATACTTCTCCAGCATGGGCTTGGGATCGAAGCTGTCCACGTGCGAGCAGCCGCCGTTCATGAACAGGAAGATGACTCGTTTGACCTTCTGCGGATATTCGAGAGTGGCCGCACCCAGGTTGTCGCCGCCCACGCCGGCGCGAGCCAGTGACTCACTCACCATTCCGGCGAAAGCCATCATGCCGAAACCGCTGCCGACCCTGCGCAGAGCTTCGCGACGTGTCAATGGATTGGAAGACTTATGTCCGAACATCCTACCCTACTCCTAATTGATGAAGGTGAATTCGCTGCTGCTGAACAGAATCTTGGCGTAACGGCCCCATGCCGAGGGGTCGTACTTTATCTCGGCGGGAGCGCCGCCGCGTCCACGACCGCCCATCATGCCGCCCATCATTCCCATGCCCATCGGCATGGCTGCGGGCGCGGCACCGTCGGCGCCAGCGGCTCCGCCTGCTCCGCCGTTATCCGGCATGGGATCGCCGGTCGCAGTCGATTCCGTTGCGGGACCGCCCTTACCGCCGCGGCCGCCACCACGGCCGCCTTCGGGCGCGGCCTTCTTGTTCTCCTCGTACTCGCGCAAGGGCTCGGCGTGCAGATACTCGATGCCCAGTTTGATCTCTTCCTCGTTCGGTTCGCGGCCATAGGCCAGCAAATAGGCCTTCTTAATTCGCGAACGATTGTCGGGCTCGAGCGCGACGCGCTTGGCCAGTTCCTCGGACTCGATCTGGATGAAGTCGCTGTTCATGAGGAACAGGCGCTGCAGCGGCACGGTGGTGGTGAATCGCTTTTCGGCGCTGATGTTAGGAGCGGGGAAATCGAAGAGTTGGAGATACTCGTCCAGCTTGTACCGGCTGACCTTGCCGTAGACCGTGCGGCGCGTGTAACCGGGCGTCAGATCGGCCGACAGACCGCCGAGCGAGTTATCCAAATTTCCCGCAACGGCCAGCACCGCATCGCGGAGTTGTTCGGCTTCCATGCGTTTGCGATTCATGCGCCAGTAGAGGCGGTTGCCCGAGTCCTTCGCGTAGTTCACCTGCTCGTTTTCCGTGCTGAGCTGGTACACCGAGCTGAGCATGATGAGCCGGTGCAGCTTCTTCATCGACATGCCGTTCTTCACGAAATAACTGGCGAGATACTCCAGTAACTCGGGATTCGTGGGCCGCTCGCCAGTCACTCCGAAGTTACTCGGCGTATCGACGAGACCGGTGCCGAAGTGACCCTTCCACACGCGATTGACGATCACGCGCATGGCGATGGGCTGCTTCAGGATGTCTTCGGCCAATTCCATGCGGCCGCTTCCAGCCGCGAGAGGCGCGGGATCGCCCGGCGAGAGCAAGCTCAGGAAGTGGCGCGGCACGGTGGGTCCGAGATTCTCCGGATTGCCGCGGATAGCCAGCGGGAGATCGACAGGCTTTTCGAGGTCGGTCACGCCGTGGACATATTGATACTTGGGATCCAGCTTCTTGCGGGCTTCGTCGATATCGGCCTTCACCGCGTTCAGTTGGACTTGAGCCTGCGCGCCGACGCGGCTTTCGAGACCCCAGCCGCGGAACATCAGGACACCGGGAGCGGGCGGGCGAGCGCCTTCCGCCATGGCCAGCACCGGGTCGTCATTGTCCTTCAACTCGCGCTGGAAGACTTCCGTCCAGAAGGACGTTTCGTCTTCCGGCATATTCTTCAGGCGCAGACCGCAACCGGGACAGAAATCGTCGTTGGTGATGAATTCGTTGGGCTCGTTAGCGCGCTTCTTTTGCTTGGTGCCTTCCAGGGATTTCGCCTGGATGATCTTGTTTTCCTCGTCGAGTTCCTTGCGAGCCAGCATCACGCGAACCACGTTGGCCTGGAATTCATCGGCGAGCTTCTTGATCTCCGGCGGGACCTTGCCGCCACCACCCGGACCGCCGCGGCGTCCGCCGCCCTCGCCGCCGAAGCCACCACCGCCGGCACCTCCGCGACCACCGCCGGCAGCCATAGGGGCCGCGACTGCTTTCTTCATGGCCGCCTGCCAGGCTTCCTTGTACTTGTACTTGTCGGTGGTCTTCTCCATGTACTTGATCCACCGGGTGAGTAGCTCGTAATCGAGCTTGCGCGACTCCACCACGGTCTCGGCTTCCTTCTTCTGTCCGGCGACTTCATACACGGCCTGCAGGTAATTCGAGGTATTGAAGGCCAGCGATTCGGAAAGGCGGCTGCTCAAGGCATTTTGCATTTCCGAGAGGACTTTCTGCTTCTGCTCGACTTCATCTTCCAGCTTCTTGTAGCTGTCGAGCGCCGACTTCGGAATCCGCGGATACTCGTGATACGCCGTATTGAGGAAGACGCCCGCGAGCGAGTAGTAATCGGTCTGCGGGATGGGATCGTACTTATGATCGTGGCAGCGCGCGCAAGCGACAGTGAGTCCCAGGAATCCGCGAGTTACTACGTCCACGCGATCGTGCCGTTCGTCGGCGCGAGTCACTTCCACCGCGCCATTGTCGTAATACCAGGGACCCAGACCGAGGAAGCCGGTGGCGGGCAGCATCTTATAGCGGACCTTGGGATCCATCAGGTCGCCGGCAAGCTGCGCTTTTACGAAGGTGTCGTACGGCACATCGTCGTTGATCGCCTGAATAATCCAGTCGCGATAAAGATACGCGTTGGGGTACGGATGATAGCCGCGCGGATTGGGATTGAGGCTGCGGTAATCGTCTTCGCCGTAGCGCGCGACGTCGAGCCAGAGACGGCCCCAGCGCTCGCCATAGTGGGGCGACGCGAGCAGGCGGTCGACGACTTTGGCGAAGGCGTCGGGAGATGCATCCTTTTCGAAGGCGGCAATTTCTTCGGGGGTCGGCGGGAGCCCAGTCAGGTCCAGAGTCGCGCGGCGGATCAGGTCGTGCTTAGAGGCCTGATGCACGGGTTTCAATGCCTGCTTTTCGAGGTTCGCCAGAATGAACTTGTCGACATCGCTCTTCGCCCAGCGGGTGTCTTTCACCGGCGGAGGCGCAGGTTGCTTCAGCGGCAGCAGCGACCAGAAGGACTTCTGTTCCGGAGAAATCGTGTATTTCCCCGGTGTCTTCACTGCAGTGACGGGTCCGGATGCGGGCCAGACGGCGCCGGCTTTGACCCAGGCGACGATGTCCTCGATTTCGGAGTCCTTGAGCTTGCTGCCCATGGGCATCTTGAGCTTGCCATCAGTTTGCCGGACGGCCTTCACGATCAGGCTCTGCTCGGGATTCCCGGCGACCAGCGCAGGCCCGCGACTGCCGCCCTTGAGCATGGCCTCGCGGCTGTCGAGCCGCAGACCGCCGAGCGCGGAATCCGTGTGGCAGGAATAACAGTTACCGGCGAGCAAGGGCCGGATCTTGCTTTCGAAGAAATCGGGAGAGGCCGCGCCACGTTGCGGTTCGGCCGCAGGTAGAACCAATGCAGTGAGAAGAAAGATACTCGAAAGTTGACGCATAGTTGCCTTAGAGCACGCCTTAGCGCCGACAGGGCGGGAGACAAACGGGCGACACACAGCCCCTCTGAGAACTATAGAGTTTGTAACACCGTCGTCAGGCATTGTCAATCCAAATGATTCCTGTCATACTGAACGGAATTCGGCCATGGTGCCGTTCCGCCCGTCCGGCCCAATCAAAAACCTGGAGAGGATTCTCATGCGTTTGCGGTTCTTGATGTGTCTCTGTGCGGCGATCACGGCTGCGCAACCAGCCCATAAGAAAGAAGCCAACCACGCGCCTGCTACACCTTCGGCGGGCATCAAAACGCCGGGTGTGCAGATCCCATTCGCGAGCCTGAAACCGGAAGCCGAATTTGCCGCGGCCGCCGAGTGGCTGGCCTTCACCGATGCGCCGCTGGTGGGCGACCGTAAGAGCCTGTATCGCGTCGATGCCAAGAAAAACGAACTGGGCGCGGCAGTGGCAGGGCTGAATAATCCCTGCGGCGGGATGGTCAACGCTTTTTCGAGCCTGTGGATTCCTACCTGCGGCGATCAAACTGTCAGTCGGATCGATCCCAAGACGTGGAAGGTGACCGCGACTGTATCGTCCGGCACAGGGACGGCGAAGCCCGCGGTTGCGGCGACTGCGGATAGCGTCTGGCTGCTCAGCGACAACAAGACGACGCTCTCGCGCATCGATCCCGAACAGAACGGCGTGGTGGCCGAACTGAGGCTGGATGCGGGGTGCAACACGATCACGTTCGGCGAGGCTGCGCTGTGGGTCACGTGCCCGGGCGAGAATCGCGTGGTGCGCGTGGATCCCGAGAAAAACCTGGTGGACAAGCGGATCGAAGTATCCGGTCAGCCGCAGTCGCTGGCGATCGGCGAGACGTCCGTTTGGGTGTACTGCAAGAAGGAAGGCAAGATCGACCGGATTGACCCGAAGACCAACAAGGTGACGAAGTCGATCGAACTCGGGGTTGCGGGCGTGGATGGCGCGATTGCGGTGGGACAGGGATCGGTGTGGGCCAGCCTTGCCGGGTTTCCGCTGGTGCGGATCGATCCGACAACGGAGAAGGTAGTCCAGCAATTCTGGGGTCCTGGCGGCGGGGCGATCTATTTCGGACAGAACTCCCTCTGGCTGACGAATCTGACGGAAGGAAAGCTCTGGCGCGTTGATCCCAAGCGCGTCACGGCGACGCTGGCGGAGTAAATCATGCATAAAGTTTTCATCCTTTCGCTAGTTGCGATTTCCGTACTGTGCGGTCAAGACGCACCGCCCGAAGCCGCGGCCAAAAAGGGTCCGCGACGGCCGCCGAAGCCCGGCGTTTCCACGCCCGGGGTGAAGCGCGAGATGGCCGCGATTAAACCCGACGCGGTCTTTGCGATCGAGGGAACGCCCGATTGGCAGGTGCTCACCGACGACGCGGTGTGGGTCACAAACGGACCGAAGAATACGATTCACCGCCTGAACGTGAAGACCAATCAGGTGGAGGCAGTCATTACCGTCGGACAGCGGCCCTGCTCGGGGCTCGCCGCGGGGTTCGGCAGCATCTGGGTGCCGAACTGCAGAGACAAGTCGATCTCGCGGATCGACATGAAGACGAACCAGGTTGCGGCGACGCTTCCCGTGGGACCCGCCGAGAGCGAGGGCGGAATCGCCACCAGTCCGGACGCGGTGTGGCTGGTCACCGATGCCAAGGGCATTTTGTCGCGCATCGATCCGGCGACGAACAAGGTCGCGGCGGAGATCACGATCGCGCCCAAATCGGCGGCGGTGTATTACGGCGAGGGCGCGATCTGGGTCACGACTCCCGAGAAGAACCTGCTGACTCGCGTGGACCCGAAGACGAATGCGGTGACTCACACGATCGACGTGGGTCCGGGCCCGCGATTCCTGACCTCAGGGGTCGGCTCGGTGTGGACGCTGAATCAGGGCGACGGCACGATTTCGCGGGTGGACGCGAAGTCGGGCAAGGTGATCGCGAACATCGAGGTCGGCATTCCAGGCACGGGCGGCGAGATCGCGTTCGGCGAAGGCCACGTGTGGGCGACGGTGTTCCAGATTCCGCTGTCGGAGATCGATCCGGCGACCAACCAGGTGGTGAAGCAGTGGACCGGCGCGGGGGGCGATTCGGTACGGGTCGGCCACGGGTCGGTGTGGCTGTCCAACCTGCGCGAGCAGAACGTGTGGCGGTTCAGCCCGAAGCAGCAGTAGATTCTTCGATATAATACCGGCAGGATTGCGCCGTGTTTGCGCGACTGCTGGCAGCGTTTTGCCTCATTAACCTCGCCGTAGTACCCGCCCGAGCCTCGCAGGTAGTGGTGTATCTACGAGCCCAGGCCGCCCAACCGTCACAGACAATCGAGATCATGAAGCGGGAACTGGCGCCACTGCTGGCATCAGCCGGATATCGCGTGGAGTGGGGGAGCGCGGATACCGCGGCGCAGTCGCTGGTCGTGCTGGAATTGCGCGGGACGTGCGGAATGCCGGCGGGGTCGGTGCACTCGGAAGGGCCCGATCCTAAGGAGCTGGCGAGCAGCGCCACATCCGGCGACGACGTCCTGCCGTTCGCCTCGATTAATTGCGGCGGTCTGACTCGGATGCTCGGGCCGGCTTTGGCGGGGGACGCCGGGGCGCGGCGCGATTATCTCTACGGACGGGCAATGGCGCGCGTGTTCGCGCACGAGCTGTATCACATCCTGGGGAACACCAAGGAGCACGAGGCGGAGGGGTTGGGGAAGGCGCACTTCACGGTGGCTGATCTCATGGCGGAAAGCGTGGACTGGGGGTTGGAGGTTAGCTCACCGGCCAAGACTCCGACTGGAATTGGCTTTGTTCCGTCACGGGAGAATTAGGTGGCAGCGTAGGCTGTCACCGTAACTCTGCGGCCCGAGCTGACGCTCGGCGGGCAAGCTGAAGGATGCCCCACGGACACACGCGTGGCGAAGGTGGGGGTTCGGTTGTCAAACTATGATGCCCCCCAGGGGCCCCCAGGGGCATGAAAATAGGGCACATGCGACGGGTTTAGATTGTCAAAGATCACGCCGGGGTGGTGGTGTTCCAATACCGCGGCAACGTCTATTTACGAGGCAAAGATCAGCAGCAGTGAACGGGGGAGGGCCGACGCTTGGGGCGCGGTTTACTCTTCCAAATCGTCAAAATCTGCATCAAGGCGATCGATTGCCGAAAGCGATTGGCTTTGTTTCGCCGGGTAGGCTGCGGCGGCGAGCTGCATGTCCAGTTTGATGCGGAGGGCCTGGAGGCGATCGAGTTCTTTGGTGATCTGGCGAATGGAGCGCTGGAGGCGATCGATCATCCGACCGACGCGGTCGAGGAGCGTGGACTTAGTTTCGAGGACATTGCCTAGGGTGGCTCCGTTCTCCATGGCGGCGGTCCAGATTTCCGCTTCGGCATTCTGGAGACGGTTGAGACGGCACAGGTTCACGACGAGCTGATCGACACATTGCTGCTCGGCAGTGTCCTGAGGATTGCAGGCGTCTTGTTGAAACTTCTTGAAAGCTTCGAATTCCTCGGGATCTTCGCCGGGAATGACGAGCGACTTGGCATGAATGCCGTATTTAATAGCGTTGTGGCGAACGGCGGATTTCGTCTCGGGCGTGGCAGGCCCGGTCGACAGGAGCGCATTGGCGCGGTTTGCGGTGATTTGTGCTGGTGAGGCCATAGTGTTTTTGGAACGAGTTTTCCTCGGACACCTACACAGTACCTGTAGAGGGGGCTGGACTCCGAAATTCGGATGTGGAAGTCCTTGATTCTGTTCGGAAGAAAAATCGGTTTCGCGCGTCAACGGGAATTTACGCCACTGCCTGGACGTTTTCGAGGCGGTCGATGAGGCCGGGGGTCTCGTGATCGGGGACGGCGATGTCGAGGCGGACGCGGGAACCCTGGTGGTGGGATTCTTTGGCTAGGACGATGACGCGGGTGCCTAGACTAAGGGCCTCGCGGGTGTTGTGGGTGACGAACAGGATGGTGGTGCCGGTGGCGCGCCAGAGGTCGCGGATGAGCTGCTGCATGTCGCGGCGGGTGCCGGGGTCGAGCGCGCTGAAGGCTTCGTCCATGAGCAGAATGCGCGGGCGGGTCATGAGCGCCTGGGCGATGGCGACGCGCTGCTGCATCCCGCCGGAGAGTTGATCGGGGTACTTGCGGGCGTCGTCTTCGCGAAGTCCGATGCGGCGGAGGTATTCCATGGCTTCGGCGCGGACCTCGCAACGGCGGCGGTAGAAGGCCGGCGAGAAGCGAGTGAAGAAGTTGAACTCGCAGACTTCGGGGCCGAAGGAGATGTTGTCGAGCACCGTCTTGTCGGGGAACAGCGAGTACTTCTGCGGGACGTAGCCGCGGGTGCGATCGGGGCGGCTGTGCTCGATGCCGTCGATCAGGACGCGGCCACTGGCCGGCTTTTCCGAGCCAAGAATCAACCGCAGCAGGGTCGACTTGCCGCAGCCTGTCTGGCCGAGCACGCAGAGGAACTCGCCTTCCTCCACCATCAGGTCGATGGAATCGAGCACCGGCGTGGTGTAGGCGACCGAGCATTCGTGGATCTGAATCAGCGGCATGGGTCAGGCCTCCCGGAACCAGGGGTGGAGCGCGCGATTGAGCATGCGCATTCCGAAATCCACCAGGAAGAGCAGCAGCGCGACCCAGAGGACGTAAGGGATGATGACGTCCATGCCCATGTGGCGGCGGAGGAGCGCGATGCGGTAGGCGAGTCCGTCGGTGGACGCGATCATTTCGCCGGCGAAGAGGAAGAGCATGACCGCTTTCAGATTTAGGCGGATGCCGTTAAGGACGCGCGGCAGGATCTGCTTGAGGATGACGCGGTAGGCCACGGTGAAATCGCCTGCGCCGAGCGTAAAGGCTTTGACGGTCTGCTCGGACGGCACGGCGCGTGTGAGGTTCACGGTGTCGAGAATGATGGTCGGGGTGACGCCGACGACGATGAGCATGACCTTTGCGAGTTCGTCGATACCGAAGGCGATGAAGAGGATGGGCAGGAGCGAGAGGGCGACGATCTTGTCGAAGAAGAGGATGAAGCGCAGGAAGAACGTGCCCACGTACGGAAAGAGTCCCATGTGCAGGCCGAGCAGCACAGCGGGGATCAGCAGCACCATGCTGTAGATGAAGCGCCGCGATGTCGCCTTGGTGTCCTTCCAGAGCATGCTGTTGAAGAAGGTGGCGGAGGCGGCTTGCTCGTCCTCTTCGGCGGGCTTCATGGCGGCTTCGTACATGCCGCGGACCATCTGGGTAACGGTGGGCATGACGCGGTCTTCGGGATTGTCGCGATGGCGCGCCTGGGAGACGTAGAAGTACGCCGCGATCCCGGTGGCGAAGAGCATCCACGAGAGCAGGTAATTCCAGGTGCGGTTGGGCTTGGCGTAGATCATAGCTTGCCCTGCGCGGCCATCTGCATGTAGTTCAGGTCGAAGACGAGGCGGACGCGGTCGGCCTTGCCTTGGATAGTGGAGTCGGGATAGCGGATGGCGACGTCGTCGACGGATTTGGTGCTCGCGCCGAGCAGGCCATGATCGAAGCAGAACTGGCGGACGAGGGCCATCTTCTGTTTGAGGTCCGGAGACGATCCGAAGTCCACGGCGGATTTCGGCGTGTAGAACATTTTGGTGGTGCTGAGCTGCTCTTTGTATGAGGCGAGGGTATCCTGCGAGCCTTCGGCGATGGCGGCCAGGACCTTGTCGGAGGACATCTGCGCGAGCATCTCGTACCAGGCTCCGGCGAGGGCTTTGGCGAACTTCTGGCCGGCACCGTCGGGGCGATTGAGCACGTCGGTGCGGACGACCGTGAGGTCCAGAATCTCTCCCGGGATTTGGGACGAGTTGAAGAGCGACGTAACGGCCTTCTGCTTGAGCAACTGCGACACCATGGGCTTCCAGGTGACGACGGCCGAAGCGGAGGTATCACCGATGAATGCCGTGGCGATGTCGGAATCGGAAGTGTTGACGAGACGCACGCGCTTGATCTGATCGTGGAGGCCGCCGAGGGTCATAGCGCGATCGTAGAGGTATTCGGAGACGGTCTTCTGCACGAGCAGGAGCTTCTTGCCGGCGAGGTCTTTGAGTTGAGCGCCGTTGCGAACGAGCAGCGCGTCGTTGCCGTTGGAGTAGTCGCCGATCAGGAGGACGGTGGTGGGCACGCCCGATGCGGCCGGCATGTCGAACGCTTCCATGTTGGTCATGGCGCAGGCGTCGATATTGCGGGCGACGAAGGCGTCGAGAGAGGGCGCGTAGTCGAAGCGCTGGACCTTGATGGTGATGCCGTACTTGTCGGCCCATTTGCGCAGGAGGCCGGACTTGTTCATGTAGTAGTAGGGGGTCCAGCCGGCGTAAATCGACCAGCCGACGGTGAACACCGGTTTCTGGGCAAGGGCGGAAATCGCCAAAAGTAGGAAAAGGCTGAGAGTGCGCATCGCATTGCCACGTGTACTGCAGTGTCCGTGGCGACGCGGCCGACGGCGGGACTTTTCAGGATTCTATCATGGCGGGGAGCGGCGACCGCAGCAGTGTTTCTTATCGGGCCGATTCACGGGAGTGATGGGGCGGGAAGAGCGGGGCCGCCGCTAATCCCCAGGGATCGGGTCTCCGGCCCCCGTTACAAAGGCCCGATACAGCATCACGTCGTATGCGATCTTCAACACTCCCGAGATAAAGAACGGCAGATTGATCAGATGTGGATTTGCGAACAATAGCCCGGCGAATACCGGCGCAATCGCCGCGCCCGTGGTGCGCGCGACGCCGAGCATTCCCGCCGCCGCGCTCCGCTCCTCCGGCCGCACCACTGACATCGTGTACGATTGCCGGGTTGGCACGTCCATCTGGCTGATGCTGAATCGCAGCAGCAGCATGGTGATCGCCAGTCCCACATTCGGCATCAGCGGGACCAGGATCAGGAGGATGTTGCTCGGCAGGTGCGTGTACACCATCGTTTTCACCAGCCCGAAGCGGGCCGCCAATCGCGTCGCCGCCAGCGCCGAAAAACCGGCCAGCACGTTCGCTCCGAAAAAGATGCCGCCCAAAGCCGCCGGGGATACGCCGAATCGTAGATAAAACCAGTACGCCGCGAAGCTCTGCACCACAAATCCGCCGCCGAACGCATCCAGCGCGAACAGCCCTGCCAGGCGCATCACGACGCTTCGCGACGCGCCTACTCCGAATCGCGGACGGTCACTGGTTCGCTCGGCTTCCGCCCGCGGCGACAATTGCAGAAACAGCAGCGCGAGCAACAGGCCGAATGCCGCATACGCGACAATGATCACGCTCCTCGGCAGCTTCTGCGTGACCAACCCCGCGGCCAGCGTGCCCAGCGCCGTCGCCACCGTGCCCATCAGCGTGTACCAGGCGAAGACATGCGTGCGTCGCTCGGACGGGACCACCTCCGACAGCGCCGCCTGCTCGATGGGCAGAAACGGTCCGACCTCATTCCCGCTGGGGCTGATCACGCCGATGGTCGCGGCGATCACCAGGAAGAGAAAACTGCGTGTGGATGCGAATGCCAGCCCCGCGCCCGCCATCAGCAGCGCGCCCGCGATGAGCATGCGCCGCCGTCCAATGCGGTCCGCCTGCGTAGTGAGGAAGAGCGAGACGACGGTATCGCCGGCCAGAGTCAACGTCAACAACAGTCCCACCTGCTGGTCGCTCAGTCCGAGTCCCGTCAAATAAAAGACAAGGATCACCGACAACGACCCGTACGCAAAAAGGCGCACGAATCGCGTCGCGAACAGCAGCAGTCCGTCGTTCGGCAGGTTCAGTGGGCGCAGCGTCCCTCAATTATCCCGTGAAGCGCGCAACAGGAAAGTGTGATTACAAGTGCGCCCGTCCAAGCCGTCCCGCTCTCCCGTTCTTCCTCCGCGCCTCTGTGCCTCTGCGGTGAGTTGCATTTTCGCCGCATTGCAGTGACAATCCCCTTGTGTCGATCTCACGGCGCAGTCTTTTAGCCCTCCCGCTCCTCGCGCAATCCTCGCCCCTGAAAATCGTGGTCGCAGGAGGTCATCCGGGCGACCCCGAATGCGGCTGCGCAGGCACGATCGCACGCCTGACAGCGCTCGGCCATCGCGTCGTGCTGCTGTATCTGAATCGTGGAGAAGGCTACTGCGGCACGTCGCCGCTCGACCGCTGCGCCGGGATCCGCACCGCCGAAGCTGAGAACGCCTGCCGCATCCTCAAGGCTCGCGTGGCCTTCGCCGGACAGATCGATGGACGCGCGGTCGTCGACGCCGAACATTACGACGCCTTCGCCCGCATACTCGCCGTCGAAAGTCCCGACCTTGTCTTCACGCAATGGCCGATCGACCATCACCGCGACCATCGCGCACTCTCGCTGCTCGCGCTCGACGCCTGGTGGAAGGCCGATCGCAAGTTCGCCCTCTACTATTACGAGGTTGCCGAGGACACCACTATGTTCACTCCGACGGAGTTCGTCGACATCTCCGCCGTCGAATCCACTCGCCGCGCCGCGTGCTACGCGCACAGGTCGCAGCAGCCCGAGAAGTGGTATCCGAAGCAGGTGGAACTCACGCGCCGCCGCGGCGTGGAAAGCGGATTCCCGCAGGCCGAGGCCTTCGCCCCGCACCCGGAAAGCCGCCGCATTCAGTTGCCGTGATCAGGCATAGCCATGGCTGGCGATTCGCTTGCCGCCCACGCGATGCGCCTCGTCCGACATGGCGTGCACACCGCTCGCATCGATCCAACGATTATAGAAGTTGAACAGCGCGCACACCGAGATCGCGAAATAGATCGCCTCGTCAGTCCACCCGGCCGCATACAGCGGCTGCATGTCGCCGGCCGACATCCGCGGCGAATCGCTATTCACCTTGTCCACGAAGCGGAACAACGCCTTGTGCTTTTCGTCCAGCGGCGAGTTCTCCAGGTCGCGCAGCACCATCCACACCAGCGCCTCATCGCCCAACAATTCCGCCGCACCTGCGGCGTGCGACTTCAGTCAAAACGGGCAGTCGTTGCGATACGACGTGTAGGCCGCAATCAGTTCGCGCATTCCTGGACTCAGCGGACCCGGACCCCGCATCACCTCCTGCGTGAACTTCGCCAGGTGCTCCGTCGCGCGCGGCAAGAACGCAAACATGTGCCAGATCTGCGGATACTCGGCCCCGCTCCCCCGCATCATTCCGATCAAATCGCGATAATGGCCCGGCTTCGGGTCGCCCTCCACCCCAGGCAGAAACATCGGTTCCATAGCAGTAATGTAGCACCGGCGGTCCTAAACCCCCGCTTCCCTGATTGGAGCCATAGAAATTATTCGTGATCGCGCCCCGCCCCCTTCTGGCATACTGCAACAAAACCATGCACGAAGCACTCTGGGATGAGATTGTTCAGCCAGCCGCGAGTTGGTCGCACGTGCTCAAGCGCGGCACCATACTCCGCATCACCGACACCGAGGGCGGCGCCAACGTGGGCGCTCTCTTCTATAACTTCGAATGTCCGGTCGAGCGCTACAACATGCCGGACACGCTCAAAGCTCAGCACATCGCGCGACTCACCAAGGGCTTCGTCCTCTACTCCGATATGGGCCGCATTCTCTGCTCGCTGGTCGACGACACGGTGGGCTGGCACGATCCTCTGGGCGGTTGCTCGAACGCGGCCATGGTCCGCGCGCAGTACGGCGAAGGCGCCTACCAGGACCTGCGCAACGACTGCTACCGCAATGGCCACGACAGCTTTCTCGTGGAACTCGGCAAATGGGGACTGGGTCCGCGCGACCTCGTCCCGAACATCAACTTCTTCAGCCGTGTGGATGTCGGCCCCGATGGCGGCATGGCGTACCATGCCGGCAATTCCGCGCCGGGCTCGTACGTCGAACTGCGCGCCGAAATGAACGTGCTCGCGATCCTGAACACGTGCCCGCACCCGCTGGACCCGGCCGCGACATACCAGGCGAAGCCCGTGCAGCTTTCAATCCGCCGCGCCGGCCCCGTGGCGGCGGACGACGCGTGCCGTCTCTCGCGTCCCGAAAACGGCCGCGGCTTCACTCTCACGGAGCGCTACTTCCTATGACCGACGACGCCTACACTTTCATCATCCCCGCGGGCGAACCCTGGATGCGCGAAATCAAGAAAGGCCAGCGCTTCCGCATCGTCGACCTGCACGGCAATCAGGCCGTCGACACGCTCTTCTACAACGCGCACGACTACTCCGACCGTTACAGCGCGCAGGACACTATCCGCCATCAGCGCAATATCTATCTGACGACAGGCACGCAGCTTATCTCCACCAACGGCAACGTGATGCTTACCATCGTGGCCGATACCTGCGGCCGTCACGACACGCTCGGCGGCGCGTGCGCCAACGAGAGCAACATGGTGCGGTACGCCATCGACAAGCGCCACATGCACGCCTGCCGCAGCAGTTTCCTCAAAGCCGTCACGGAATGGGACCACGGCATGACCAAGCGAGACATCACCAGCAACATCAACTTTTTTATGAACGTCCCCGTGACCGCCGAAGGCAAGCTCACCTTTGAGGACGGCATCTCCGAGCCCGGCAAATACGTCGAGATGCGCGCCGAAATGGACGTGCTGGCGATGATCAGCAATTGTCCGCAGCTCAACAATCCCTGCAACGCCTACAACCCCACGCCCGTGCAGGTTGCGATCTGGTGATGTTTCGCAAGGTCCTCATCGCCAACCGCGGCGCCATCGCCTGCCGCATCATTCGGACCTTACGCAAAATGGGTGTGGGCTCCGTGGCCGTGTACGCGCAGCCCGACCGTCACTCGCTCCACGTTCGCCAGGCCGACGAGGCCGTCGCGATCCCGAACTATCTCGACATCTCCGCGCTGCTCCACGCGGCCGCGAACACCGGTGCCGAGGCCATTCATCCCGGCTACGGCTTCCTCAGCGAGAATGCCACGTTTGCCGAAGCCTGCGCTGCCGCCGGCATCGCGTTCATCGGACCCACTCCGGCGCAGATGCGCGATTTCGGACTCAAGCACACGGCCCGCCGCATCGCCGCTGAAAACCAGACGCCGCTGCTGCCGGGCACCGAACTCCTCGCATCGCTCGACGACGCCGTGACCGCCGCGCGTACGATCGGCTATCCGCTCATGCTCAAGAGCACCGCCGGTGGAGGCGGAATCGGCATGCGACTCTGCTGGTCGGAAGCCGAGCTCCGCGACTCCTACGCCGCCGTCCAGCATCTCAGTCAGACCAGCTTCGGCACTGCCGGACTCTATCTCGAAAAATTCGTCGCCAACGCGCGGCACATCGAAGTCCAGATTTTCGGCGACGGCAAGGGCCACGTCGTGGCACTCGGCGAACGCGACTGCTCTACGCAGCGGCGCAATCAGAAGGTCATCGAAGAAACGCCCGCGCCCGGACTCACCGCCGAGGCGCGCGCCCAACTCCTCGCGGCCGCGGTCCGCCTCGGCGAGGCCGTCAACTACCAGTCCGCCGGCACGGTCGAATTCATCTACGACAACGACACTGCGCGGTTCTATTTCCTCGAAGTCAACACGCGGCTGCAGGTCGAGCACGGCGTGACGGAGGAGGTCACGGGCATCGATCTCGTGGAATGCATGGTGCGTCGTCAAATCCCGAACGCGGTGCAGCCGTGCGGCCACTCCATCCAGGTCCGCATCTATGCCGAGGATCCCGCGCACGAGTTTCAACCGAGCGCCGGCAGACTTACGCAGGTCGTCTGGCCCTCCGATGCGCGCGTCGAAACGTGGGTCGAGGCCGGCGCCGAGGTCACGCCCTATTACGACCCGATGCTCGCCAAGATCATCGTGCGCGGCGAGACGCGCGGCGAGGCTCTCGAGAAGATGCGCACCGCCCTCGCCGACACCCGGATCTACGGCGTCGAATCCAACCTCGAGTATCTGCGGCAGATCTGCGCGGCCCCGGCCTTCGCAGCCGGCGGCATCTCCACCAGTTTCTTGCGCGACTTCCCGTACCAGCGCCACGCCATCGAGATCCTCGACCCTGGCACACAGACCACCGTCCAGGACTATCCGGGCCGCCTCGGCTATTGGCATGTTGGCGTGCCGCCCTCGGGCCCCATGGACTCGCTCTCCTTCCGGCTCGCCAATCGCCTGGTTGGCAATCCCGAACATGCCGCGGGCCTCGAGATCGCCGTCACCGGACCAACGCTGCGATTCACCAGCGACACCACCATAGCTCTCACGGGTGGCCGATTGAACGCTCCCCATTGCCAGGCCATCGCCGTGAAAGCCGGAACGGTCCTCGAACTCGGGACGATCCAGGGCCCCGGCGCACGCGCCTATCTCGCGGTCGCGGGTGGCATCGATGTCCCCGAGTATCTCGGCAGCCGTAGCGCTTTCATCCTCGGAAAATTGGGCGGCCACTCCGGCCGCACCCTGCACGTAGGACAGGCGCTTTCGCCGGTCCATCTTTGTTCCGTTACGCCTCCTGCTCTCTCCCACACCTGGAACATCGCCGTCCTGTACGGTCCCCACGGTGCACCCGATTTCTTCACGCCCGCCGACATCGAGATGTTCTTCTCGACCGCGTGGAAGGTCCACCACAATTCCGACCGCACCGGAGTCCGCCTCATTGGTCCGAAACCCGCGTGGGCGCGACGCGACGGCGGCGAGGCCGGACTCCACCCCTCCAACATCCACGACAACGCTTACGCGATCGGCACCATCGATTTCACCGGCGACATGCCCGTGATCCTCGGCCCCGACGGTCCGAGCCTCGGCGGCTTCGTCTGCCCCGCCACCATTGCGCACGCCGACCTCTGGAAGATCGGCCAACTGAAGCCCGGCGATTCCGTCCAATTCACCGCCGTCTCCCTCGCCCAGGCCAATGCGATGGCGGCCCAAGTGGATCGCGCTCTCGCCACGCTCGACGGTGACTGGCCCGCGATCCCCGCTGACGCTGCCCGCGAGAATCCCGTTCTGCAACTTCGCTCGGGCGCTGCCGGATGCCAGACCGGCCCTTCGACCCCGCTCGTCTCACGAGCCGACGGCGATCGCTACCTGCTCGTCGAATACGGCCCCAACGTCCTCGACCTCAACCTCCGCTTCCGCGTCCACGCGCTCGAAACGAATCTCCGCGCGGCGGGACTTCGCGGCATCATCGACATCACCCCCGGCGTTCGCTCCCTCCACGTCCACTACGACACCCGCGTCCTCTCCCGCGCGGCCCTGCTCGACGCCGTCGATACCTGCGACTGCGCCATCCCGGATCTCGACGACATCACGGCGCCCTCGCGCATCGTGCACCTGCCGCTCTCCTGGGACGATCCCGCGACGCAACTCGCTATCCGCAAGTACACGCAATCGGTCCGCCCCGACGCTCCCTGGGCACCCAGCAATATCGAATTCATCCGCCGCATCAACGGCCTCGATTCGATCGATGACGTCCACCGCGTCGTCTACTCGGCCAACTATCTCGTCCTGGGACTCGGCGATGTTTACCTCGGCGCGCCCGTCGCCACGCCCACCGATCCGCGCCACCGCCTCGTTACCACTAAGTACAATCCCGCGCGAACCTGGACTCCCGAAAACGCGGTCGGAATCGGCGGCGCCTACATGTGCGTCTACGGCATGGAAGGTCCCGGCGGCTACCAGTTCGTCGGCCGCACGCTGCAGATGTGGAGCACGTATCGCGCCGACCCGCCCTGGCTGCTCCGCTTCTTCGACCAGATCCGATTCTACCCGGTGTCGGCCGACGAGCTACTCGAAATTCGCGACGCCTTTCCGCACGGCGGCTATCCCCTCCGCATCGAGCAGCAGGATTTTCGCCTCTTCGATTACCACGCGTTCCTCCGCTCTATCGAGTCCGAGTCCGCCGCGTTCAAGCAGACGCAGCAGCAGGCCTTCCTCGCCGAGCGCCAGCGCTGGGCCGATTCCGGCCTCGACACCTACCGCGAGCCGCCCGACATCGCCATACCCACAGGCTCGGAAGACGCTGTGCCCGAAGGCTGCCGCCCCGTCCCGTCGCCTGTTACCGCCAGCGTCTGGAACATCGCCGTCGCGGCTGGCCAGCGCGTCGAAGCGGGCGACAGACTGCTGGTCCTCGAAGCCATGAAGATGGAGATCGCGGTGTCCGCGCCCTTCTCCGGTACGATCGAACGCCTGAACTGCGCGCCCGGTGCGCTCGTCTCCGCCGGACAAAATCTCATCACCGTACGACAGGAGGCGGCGGCATGAACCCGAACTTTCCGCTGAATCTCGGCGCACTGCGCGAACTCTACCGGTCCCGCGAAGCCCGCCCGTCCGACGTCGTGGCCGAGGTCTACCGCCGCATCGCCGCCGGTCCGCTCGAGCCCGTCTGGATCTCGCTCATCCCTCGCGAGGTCGCCATCTCCCGTGCCCGCAAACTCGAAGCCGACTCGCTCGCGGCCGCGAAGCCCCTCTTCGGCGTCCCCTTCGCCATCAAAGACAATATCGATGTCGCGGGCGTGCCCACCACTGCCGGCTGCCCCGCGTACTCGTACGACCCCACCGCGAATGCCACCGTCGTGCAGGCGCTCGTCGACGCCGGGGCCATTCCCATCGGCAAGACCAACCTCGATCAGTTCGCCACCGGACTCGTCGGCACGCGCTCGCCCTACGGCGCTTGCTCCAGCGTTTACAATCCCGATTACATTTCGGGCGGATCCAGCGCAGGCTCGGCCGTCGCCGTCGCGTCCGGGTTGGTCAGCTTCGCGCTCGGTTCCGATACCGCAGGCTCCGGTCGCGTCCCCGCCGCGTTCAACAATCTGGTCGGACTCAAGCCCACGCGCGGCGTCCTGAGCACGCTCGGCGTGGTCCCCGCCTGCCGCACGCTCGACTGCGTTTCGATATTCGCCCACACCTGTCACGACGCACACACGGTACTGCAGGCGGCGCGCGGCTTCGACCCGCTCGACCCGTTCTCGCGCGCCGTCGCGCCAGGGCAGGATGCCGCGTCCTGGCTGGCCGGATCGTTCCGCTTCGGCGTGCCGCCCGCCTCCCAACTGGAATTCTTCGGCGACCGCGACGCCGCCGCCCTGTACCAGCAATCCATCGTCGCGCTGCAGTCGCTCGGCGGACAGAAGATCGAGATCGACTTCGCTCCGTTTCGCGCGGCCGCCGACCTGCTCTATTCCGGGCCGTGGGTTGCCGAGCGCCTCGCCGAAATCAGCGGCTTCCTCGACCAGCACGCCGCCGACATAGACCCGACGGTTCGCACGATCATTTCCGGCGGTGCCCGCCACTCGGCAGTCGATGCTTTCCAGTCCGCATACCGCCTCGCAGAACTCCGCCGCGCCGCGGAAAAGGAATGGGCGCGCATGGACGTTTTGGTGCTGCCGACCACGGGCACCATCTACACTCACCAGCAGGTCGCGGCCGACCCGATCGGGCTCAACACGAATCTCGGCTACTACACCAACTTCGTCAACCTGCTCGACCTCGCCGCGGTGGCTGTCCCGGCCGGCTTCCGCGCTAACGGCATGCCGTTCGGTATTTCCTTGCTCGGTCCGGCATTTTCCGACGAAGCGCTCCTCGTGCTCGCCGGCCGTTACCATCAGGCGCCCGGACCGCCCGTCGAACTCGAACGCACGCCGCCCGGCTGCGTGGCGTTGGCGGTGGTCGGCGCGCACCTCATGGGCGAACAACTCAACTGGCAGCTCAGCGAGCGCGGCGCCCGTCGCATCAAGACCTGCCGCACGTCGCCGAACTACCGCCTCTATGCGCTGGATCGCACCATGCCTCCCAAACCCGGCCTGGTCCGCGACCTGACGTTTTCCGGCCCCGGAATCGAAGTCGAAGTCTGGGCCGTCCCCGAAGACCGCTTCGGCAGCTTCGTCGCCGCGATCCCGCCTCCCCTCGGAATCGGCAGCGTCACGCTCGATGATGGCGACACCGTCAAATGCTTCATCTGCGAGCCCTACGCCATCGCCGGCGCCACCGAGATCACCCGCTTCGGCGGCTGGCGCAACTACCTCTCCCACGCCGCCGCCCGCTAGTGCTGCCGGCTGCGCTTGCGGCTATTTGCGGAGGACCCAGGTGGTCATGCAGCGCTGATTTTGGACGATACTGGTCTTGAGCGGGTCGAGGAAGGTGGCGTCGAGTTCAGCGGTGAGTTGCATCAGATAGGGCTCGTCGACGAGGTACCGTTCGGAGCCGTCGGGGAGGAGATGTCGGCGGCCGTTGAGCGGGACCATGCGGGATTCCATGCCGATGTTCGAGGCGAGGCGGCAGAAGAAAAGTCCGCCGGGTTTGAGGACGCGCCACGAGCCTTGGAGCATAGCGTGGAAGTGGGCGTCGTCGCGGGCGAAGTGGAGGACGGCGCTGCTCAGGACGACGTCGGCGAAGTGATCGGGGAAGGAGTGGGATTCGAGGGGTTCGGCGCGGAAGCGATCGGGCGGGAGCGAGGCGACGGCGCGGGGATCGGCGTCGACTCCGTGGATGTCGTAGTTCTCGCGGAAGAAGTAAGTCAGATTGCGTCCGGCGCCGCACCCGGCATCGAAGATGCGCATACCGGGCGCGATGCGGCCTCGCAGTAGCTGATCGAAGAGATAAATATCGATGGGGCCGAATTGCTCGCGCAGGGTGGGCATAGATCCCTATTGTCGCTTGCGCGGCGTGCTAGGGTAGCGGCTGATGCGACTGCCCATGCTGTTGTTATGGGTCTCGTCGCCCGTGTTCGCGGGCACGATCCAGGGCACGTGGTGGATGCCCTTGCCGGAGGTCCGGTTGCCGGCGCGCGAGTCAGGGTCGCGATTCCAGGAGCGGAAGCGATCTATGCGATGGCCGACGATGGAGGCCAGTTTCTCGTCAACAATCTGAAGGCGGGTCCGTATGCGCTGATCGTGCAGGGCCGCGGATATCTGGAGTCGCGCGTGATGGCGGCCGGGCCCGAAGCTGGCGCGGCGAATCCGCGAATCGCGCTCACCCGGTACGCCGTAATTGCCGGAAGGGTCACGGACAGTGAGGGCTATCCAGAAATTTCTACTGTCGTTCGAACCTTCGCAAAAGGCACGACGAGCAGCGATTGGCATTCGGCGGACGAGCGCGGCGAGTTCCGCTCCGGGCCGCTGGCTCCCGGAGTTTACTACCTGGCTGCCAAGGTGGATCGGGGAGCGGGAGAACGCGTCACCTACTATCCCGGGGTGATCGACGAAGCGTCCGCGCGGCCCCTGACGGTGGTGGCGGGCCAGGTACTGCGTGTCGAACTGCGGACCGTGCCCGATGGCGGCGTCATCGTCGCGGGAGCCATCACCGCTCCGGGCGGCCGGCCGGTCGCAGTCTGCCGGTGATGCGCGTGGTGGAAGGGGAGAATGCGCCGGTGACGCTCACCCTGCGGTAGCACCAGTGTCACCTCTGCCCGCCGACTGCATCTTGGGGAGTAGAGGCGATGAAAAGACTTTTATTCGTACTTGCGCTGCCGGTTTGGGCGCAGGATTCTCTGACGCTGAAAGAGGCTGTTCGTTTGGCGCTGGAGAAGAATCCATCAGTAGCGGCTGCAACGGCCGCGGGCCAGGCGGCGGCAAATCGGATCGCGGAGGCGCGAGGCGGAGGGCTGCCGAAGGTCAATTATTCCGAGAGTTGGGCGAGAAGCGACAATCCGGTATTCGTATTTTCTTCTCTTTTAACCCAGCATCGGTTCGGGACGCAGAATTTCCAGATCGGGCCGTTGAACCGGCCGGACTTCCTCAACAATTTCCAATCGCAGATTACGGTCGATCAGAGTCTGTATGACGCGGGGCTGACGAAGCATGCGGTGCGGTCGGCGGAACTCGGGCGGGATGCGGCGCGCGAAGACGGGCGGCGGACGCAGATGGAAACGATCGCGTACGTGGTGCGGGCGTATTCCGATGCGCTGCTGGGAGCGGAACAACTGAAGGCAGCCGAGCAGGCCCTGCGGTCGGTGACGGCGGATCTGGCACGGGCGGAGTCGGTGCGCGACGCGGGTATGTCGACGGATGCCGATGTGTTGTCGATCCGGGTGCATCTGGCGGGGGTGCGGGAGCAGCAGATCCGGCGAAGGGCGGACCTGGAGGTGGCACGGGCGGCGCTCAACGACGCTTTGGGGCTGCCGCTGGATACGGAGCACATTTTGTCGACGCCGCTTTCGGCGGTGGCGGGCGCGGAGGGCGCGACGGCGGATTACGAAAACAGCGCGGAGCGGCACAGGCCGGAGGCGCTGCAGGCGAAGCTGGCGGTGCAGATGTCGGAGACCGAGTTGGCGTCGGCGCGCAGCAGTTTGCTGCCGAAGGTGGCGGCGCACGCGGCGTTCGAAGCGGATCGGCAGCAGTTCTACGACAAGGGCGGCGCGAACTGGCTGGTGTCGATCGGCATGCAGTGGAATCTGTTCAACGGCGGGAGCGATAAGGCGCGGATCGCGGAGAGCACGCTCGCGGTGCGGCGGAGCGAGGCCGAGCGGGAGCGGGCGAGGTCGGCGATTCGGCTGCAGGTGCGGCGGGCGTATGCGGATTTCCGGTCGGCGGGTCAGCGGATCGAAGTGGCGGCGGCGTCGGTGGCGGAGGCGGAAGAGAGTTT